>CEWQ01019145.1_pt1 | contig 11028 bp, 6 predicted proteins | sample 531161 | NCBI WGS metagenome assembly CEWQ01 (sample SAMEA2621548, study PRJEB7988) | marine metagenome | isolation source: saline water (ENVO:00002010), including | reverse complement strand
TTATAGACACAATGATTGCTGCTCCTTTGATTGATGAAAATCGGTTTAGTTATAGCCTAAACAACCTGGGGCGAGATTACATCGGTGTGGGCAAGAGTGAAGCAAGCTTACGAGCGGCGGCCAAAAGCTTTGGTCTGGATCCAAAAAAGGACATGTGGCGACTTCCAGCAAAGTATGTAGGAGCCTATGCAGAACAGGATGCCCGAATGACCTTGAAGCTGTGGAACAGGTTTGAACCTGAACTTGCCTCTCAAGATCTAAAGACAATCTTTGATCTGGAAACAAGCCTGATTCCGTTGATGATCGATATGCGAGAGCGTGGGGTCAAGGTTGATGTTGATGGAGCAGAACGAGCTAAAAAGAAACTCATGGGAATGAAGATAGAAATAAACGCTGACATCAAAAGAGACTTAGGGTTTAACGTTGAACCGTGGGTGGCAACGAGTGTGGCGAAAGCTTTTGATCACTACAGCATTCCTTACAACAAAACGGACACAACCAATAAGCCCTCGTTTACCAAAGCCTATCTGCAAGGATGCCCTCACCCAATTGCCGCTAAGATCCTACGACTACGGGAATTGGATAAAGCGCACAACACGTTTATCGACAGCATTCTACGTCACGAGCACAAAGGACGAATACACTGCGAATTCCATCAACTAAGGTCCGATGACGGTGGAACGGTGACAGGTCGGTTCTCTTCCTCAAATCCAAACCTACAGCAGATTCCTGCTAGAGAACCAGAGATTAAATCCTTGATCCGTGGTTTGTTTCTCCCAGAAGAAGGATGCAAGTGGGGATCCTTTGATTATTCGAGCCAAGAACCGAGGCTCTTGGTGCATTATTGTGCGTCTCTAACGGAATCGGAAAAGCATGCACAGATTGAGTCCGTGGTTGAGGAGTATCAAAAGGGAGATGTCGACTTTCACCAGATGGTTGCTGACATGGCAGGAATTAGCCGGAAGCAAGCCAAGACGGTTAATCTTGGCATTATGTATGGCATGGGTCGGGCAAAGCTTGCTGCAACCTTGGATATTACAGTGGAAGAAGCAAAGAACCTTCTTGAAACGTATCATGAGAAAGTTCCGTTTGTTAAAGGTCTTGCTGACAGAGTTTCAACCAAAGCTCAGAAGGACGGCAGAATACGAACGATCTTAGGGCGCAAGTGTCGGTTTGATATGTGGGAACCTCGAAGCTTTGAGTACAACAAACCCATGAAGCTTAAGGAAGCACAAGCGGAGTATGGTCCTCAGAGAATACGAAGAGCGTTTACTTACAAGGCACTCAACAAACTTATTCAAGGTAGTGCAGCCGATCAAACCAAAAAGGCAATGGCAGATTGCTATGCCGAGGGTCTGGTTCCGTTGATGACTGTTCACGATGAACTTTGCTTTAGTGTTGAGAGTGAACAGCAAGCAAGTAAGATCACAGAAATCATGGAAACAGGGCTACCTCTTAAAGTGCCGAGCAAAGTGGATCAGGAACTTGGAAACAATTGGGGCGAGGTTGGTTAAGCTTCAAGAAGCTCCAAGGCCGAGTCTTTTGTTTCCTTATTACGCCTGGTCCATCCTTTGCCAAAGGAATCAAAGGTCTTGAGTCCCTCGTAAAACCCTTGGCGTTTATCGTGCATCTTTTCGATAAGCTCCTTGGGTTCGTGTTCTTCAAGAAGTTTCAAGGTCATAGGACCGATGCCCCCATCTTGAGTGGCTCCGATAATTCCTTGCAAGGCCTTGGCACTGCGTCCTACTCCAGAATTCACAGCCCAATCCATGACTGCCCAATCGACTCCGCTTGGCAAGTCGTCACATTTGCAACGTTTCCAATAATTGTTGTAGTATATGGGTGCAACGTCCTTCACGGTTAGATCCCGCATTTGTTGTTCTGTTACTTTCTTACCGACCCATTTTTCATAGACCATACGAGTAACGCCGAGATTGGTCATTCCTCCCGGATCACGGGGGTGGTTTACAAAGCCGCCTTCATGATGAAGAAGCATCTCTAAACACTTATCAAAGTTTTCTTTCATGTTGTATTTCCTTCTCTTTGCAAGTCAGACAAATCTGTTTTACCTTCTTAAACGTCTTTGCAATAGTATAGACTTCAAATACTTTTATGGGGGTGCTGCATACAGGGCAAAGATGCTCTTTCTCTTCTTCCATTCATTATCGTGGCCTGTTCATCAACTGTTCAGCCAATGCTCGATCTCTCGGATCTGGAGTTACGATAGGATTTAAGCTCATAGGACTTACTGTTGAAGCGGAAGAAGCCGGTGAGGGTGGCAGTACATTGGGAAGCTGTTGCGTTGCTTGATTAATTATCGGAGGAATACTTCTAATCATAGGACCTATAGTTTTAGCTAAAGGATCAGTTGCTTCTGCAACAATTTCCTTTGCCTGTCTTGCAAAGGAAGATTCTCTGGGCTGCTCTTCCGTTGTCGCCATTCCAGCTTGAACTTGTCCAATGAGCTCATTAATTATTTCTATCGCTCGTCCTGTTTGATCGTAATCTCCTTGTCCTGGTCTTACTCCCGTTGGTTTAGTAAACAATTTTAAGAGAGCTTTAGAACGTAGCATTGAAGATGCAAGCTTTAACCCTCCTAAAGTTGTTAATGTAGTTATTGGAGCAAAATAAAACGAAACTGCACCTAAAGAACTTACGATACTAGCAGGTGCTAATCCTCCTAATCCTTTAATTGGTTCTTGAGAAATAGCCCTCGAAACTTGAACTAATTTATATAGTTGATCAGTTGTTTCTTTTCCAAACATTTCTTCTAACGTGTCTCTACCATATGAGTTCAAAGATGTTTCTAAAGCTTTTGCATTCTTACCAGAAAAAACAGCCTCAACAAATTCAGCACTGTTCATATCAGGACGACCAAGAGGAGCTAAGATTTTCTGCATGGATAAATCTTTTATGTTTTCCATTGTTGCAGTGTTTTCGCCGACTAAATTTTTAACACGACTAACAGCATTCGCTCCATTCTTTTTAAATACAGTACGCACAAGGAGATCAGGGTCTTGTTCTTTTATCGCTCTTTCTGCTGCTCGGAATAAACTAAGACCTTTTAAATCCTTAGATTGTTGAACTCTAGTATTTAAGATTTCTATTTGTTCTGTTATTGGTCGTCCCTTAATCTGTTCAATTTCAGACGCACTTAAAGGCTTGCCCGACGACTGCATGTCTTGAAGAGTTTTTAACACTTTGCCGTACTCTCCTTTAAACAAGCCTTTACCAGTAGTTCCTAAAGATTTTATTATCTCTCCAACTTTTATTGTATTAATATTACCAAGTAGATCTGTATTCTCAGAGATCGCCTTTGTTAAGAATTGAGAAGCCATTGACTTTCGAACAACTTCTCTTGTGTTCACGCCAGGAACAGATTCTCTTGTTTTTTGAATGATATCAGCAAATCTTTGTCTGGATAAAAACATTTCCTGATAATGTTTTCTTAACGGATCATCTTCGGGCAAACTAGAAACTAATTGTTTCATGTTTTGTGTTGAACCATCTGGAAGAGAGACAGAAGTATTTGGAACAACGTCTTCTAAACTTTTAGGGACATCAAACTCTAACCCAGAACGTATTCCAGCAACACTTCTTGGGCCAGATGGAACAACAGTATTTAAAAATCTTTTTAAAGTTTCTCCGTTTCCTGGAACAATTAAACCAAATTGTTCCTTTAACAAATCTTCTGGATCAAAGTTTACGCCCTCTTTAAACTGTTGAAAAAGTTTATTTGCATGTAGTTGTCTAAAACGACTTATTCCAGATTTGTAAAAATTACCTGCTTTTCTTAAATAATCAAATCCATCTTTTAAAGATTCAAATTCTTTTTTAGAAATAAATTTTCCATCTGCACCTTTTGGACTTTTCGAAGCTACGATACTACTAGCTGTAGCTTCAGCCTCGCTAAAAGCATCGTCTACAGATTTTTTAATTACTCCTAAAATGCCTTCTTCAGCAGAGCCGATTAAATTAGGATCAAAATCTGCATGTCTTATAGCTGTTCGAATACTTTGCATAAGTTCTACGTTTGCAAATTGTTTGTCTTTTAACCCTAATATAAGTTTTCCTAAAGATTTTTGATCTAGCTCTAATGCTCTGTTTTTAGCCACTAACTTTTCAAAGGACGACACTAAGTTTTGAGTTGGAATTACTTCTTTACCTTGCAACAACTCGTTTGCCTTTGAGTACAAGGAGTTTGCATCTTCATCGAACGTTCTTTTTGCTATCTCTATAGATTTAGCCACGGATCGTGAACCGCTCTTATCTGATTTGCCAAAGATATCAATCATTTTATCAATTTCTTTTTGCAAAACCTGTTCAGCGTTTTTATTAGCTTCTCTAACTAAATCATCTGGAGTTCCGTAGATTCTATTAATATCTTTTTGAAGACCACTAATTATTTCATCAATATCTACTTTACCTTTGGTATCAACGTTTCGTATAAGATCACCAATAACTTTAGCGTTTTGTCGAGCAACTCCTCTATTTGGAAAAACACCTTCATAAATGGCTTGCATTCTTCCTATAATCGGAGACATGTTGGCTCCTTTCACCGTTGGTCTTGCTCCTTCTTTAACAACCAAGTCTCTAACTAAAGCTCTTGCCTCGTTAGCCTCTGGTCCCCCTGGACCTTTAAGTATTCTTCCAAAGGCAGCCGTTATAGCCCTTCCTGCTCCTTCACCAATAGTACCAGCAAGAAACTCAAAAAGAGCCGTGTTAGTAACGCTTCTTGAATCTTGCGCTTGAACTTTATCTGCGTATTCAATTCCTTCATCAATTAAGTAACCTAAAGCTGATCCTCCTCCGGCCATTAAAGCTGCTACTGGTAATCCAAAGCCAGATGCAGCCATAGACGCGGCAACTCCTCCTACGATTGGACCTCTTGCAGAAGAAAAGAATTCAACAAAATCTTGTTTAGTAAATTTCTCTTCATCCTCAATAGCAAGATTTCCAGACTTAGGTAAGTTGTATCGTTTTTTAACGTCATCTGATACAGTGTCTAGCTTTAATACATATCCAGCATCTGGATCTTTAAAAAAGTTGTCTTCTGTAAACCCTGCTCGTTTAAGACGAAGGCCATACTCTGTGTCGTTTTCAGCTTGAGCCAGATCTGAACGAAGCCCAAAGTTTTTAACACCACTTAGATCTATCTCTACTTTAGGTATTTCAGGAGTTTCAACTGCGTCTGTTGATAAAGGTTCAAAAGTCTCTCCTTTTTGAGCGGCAAAGAGTCTCCTATAATAATTAGAAATATCTTCTTTTTCTGGAGCAATATTTGCCACAGGATTGTTTTCAATAAGTTTATCAATATTGCTTACAATATATTTTTTTTCTTCTTCAGTAGGTAAATCACCTGCTATATTTACCAGTATAGGACCACTTTTTGTGTTTACTTGCATCTGTCCCATATTACGTTTTCTTCTTTTTAGAGAGTGTCATGCTAGTTACTATACCTTCGTCGTCGTATCCAAGATCAAATACTGGCATATTACTCTGTGTAAACCCACCGGGACCAACATCAAAAACAGATCTTCTTTCTTGTGAATCAAGTAGAAAATCAGAACCAGTACCTTTGTATCCTGCTACTCTGGGTACTCTAGCTAAGTTACCTGATATTTCGTCAAATCCTTGTACTGCTTGTCTTTGTCTCGCTAATAACAAGCTTATAGCTGTATCTATTTGACTATTAACTATTTCTTTATTGTTTAAATTTATAGAAAATTTACCATCAGAATCTTTTTCTACTAAACCACCAAAGAAAGGTACTATAATTTGATTTAAAACATCTTTGTCAGAAATAGAGTTTGCAGACTGCGTATTACCAATAGCAACACTAACAATATCTCCTAAAGCTGCTAATGCTGTTACTTCTATTTCCTTTTGAGTTGAATATTTTTTATCTACTTCTACGCCAAAAAACACTGCTGCTTTGTCTGCTGTTTTAGCAACAAATCCCTTAACGCCTCTTGCAAAAGGAGCCGTTTCAGGGTCATTAACAAGTTTTTTAACTTGATCAAAAATACCTATAGCTCTAGTTGCATCTTCAGCTTGATTTATAAATCCTCTTGCCAATGTCTGTTGTCCTTCAACTCCTGCTGCTTTAGCAGGATCTATTTTTGAAGCGAAAATAGCCGCATAATCTTTCAAAGATTTTACAGACGCTAAAGACTCCATTTTGTCTCCATATTTCATTCTATCGGCCATACTTAATTCAACGTGTCCACCTTTAGGAATAAATCTGTTATTTTTCCCTGGTCTTGGATCGGTAAAACCACCCTCTCCAACAACGTACAAATCGAAGTTTCTCATGTCGGATCTTAACTGAGCTTCTTCAGTTGCTTGCTTTGACATTCCATACTTCAACGCAGCTAAACCAACTTGCCTGTTAAACGCATCTTTACTTGCTTTGTCTTTAATAAACATATCCGCACCACTTGAAAGAGCTTTAGATATGTTTACTAAGGCGTAAGGGCTTGTTCCACTTGACATAGCTGCCCCAATTTTCATCAACGCCAATCCTTTATCAAGACCCTCGTACTTAGGTGCGTTCGATGTAAACTGAGCCATAAGATCTTTTAACTGAGAAGTTAAAGCGTCTTTGTTTCCTGTTTCAACACTATTTGCAATGTTTTCGCCAGATCTTGTTGCATCTGACACTTGATTTTTATCAACATCAGCTGTTGGTTCTTCTCGACCCAAACCCTCTGTCATGAGTCCGTCTGGACCAATAGAGGATTCTTCTCCCGTTGTTGCGGCATCCTCGTTTATTCTTCTTGCTTCCGCTGCCGACATACCTTGACGAGCATCTTCAAAAGAAGCTTCTCTAGCGGTTTCAAGTTCCGTTTTATCCTCTTGATTACGAATTTCACTAGCAATTCTAGCGGCTTCGAGTTCGGCGTTCATCTCTTCGCTTTGACCCTCTAACAACGCTGTTTGATTTTCTGCCGCAAGGTTTTGTAGTTGTCCTGTTTGACCCTCACTTAATGCTCCCATTCCTTCTGGATCGTCATACAAAGGTCCCATTGATCTAACTTTTACTCCTGGTCTAAATGAAAGTCCTTGCTCTAATCCTCCAATGCCAGATTCATTCGCCATCTCTCTGTTGTACTCTAAAAGTGCTTGTGCGTTCTTATCTTTTGAAATGTCGATAACAGGAGTTTGATACTCACTTCCTGATCGTTGTCCTGTAATGTTTCCTGTAATGTTTAATTTTTGTCTTATAGTCGCTGGATCTTTGTATCTGTCTGAAGGATATTTTGAAGGGAAAAAATCAAAATCGTATGTGGGGCCGCCAAAAGCATCGCTTTCAGTCGGGAAGTTTTCACCTAAAGCCATACCACGAGTTTTTTGGTTTTCAGTAGGTTTTAACTCAGTATATCCTTTAAGCTCACCATTATCAAAAATAGGATATCCAATACGAGTTCCATCTGGTGCTATTGCTGGGAACCTTCCAACAGCTTGACTTCCAGTTATTATAGACTCTTGTTTTGCTTGTTCGGCTCCTTTCTCTGCATTTTCTCTGACACTTGGGTCAAACCCCAGCCCAAGTGTATCATAAAAACTAGGGTAAATACTAGGTTCCATCAAACGTTCTTGTTGTTCAAACTCTCCCCCTGGAATCCGTATTTGATTGTTTTGCCTACGAGATTGATCTTTAAGTATGTTTCTTTGTGCCAAGCTTGGAATAGCTTTTTTAATACCTCCACCATTTGAAAACATCTGGACCGTGTCCATAAGTTCGGGGGACGAGGACATAATGCCACCAGCCTTATTAAGTGCATCCCGTGCCGGACGAGATCTTGCCTTTTGAAACATTTTTCGATTTAAAACATTCACGATCTAATCCTTTAGTTAAACAAGTTTGTTCGATTCAACCCTGCAAGCTGTACTCCTGCTCCTGCTAGTCCTGACATTGCGCTCGGAGGAGCTTGATACGTTCCACCGTATGTACTTTGAGTTGATGGCACACCTCTAAATATGTCACCCATGAAGGCCAAGTTCTGATAAGGCTGTCGGTTTCGATCCATAATATCCTGACGATACGCATCCAAACCAGTTTGATTGTATTGCTGTTCCATACCGCCAAGACCCAATAGCATGTTAACATCTCTGCCTTGTGCTCCCTGAAAACCTTCTCCTAAACTAGCCTGATTCATTCCTGCTGACGTTAGTCCTCCTGCCAAAGATCCAAGTCCTTGTCCCGTTTGACCATACGCACTTCCTAAAGAACCAAACAACGACGCTGCATTCTGCTGACGATTAGCCTGATTTCCAAACGCAGACTGTGCTCCCTGCAACGCTTGCTGATATCCTTGAGATCGAAGTCCAGAAGACGTTCGTGCCATTTGATCCGCTGTATCTCTGTTTAATTGTCCTTGTGCGACAGCCCCTCGACTTCCACCAAACGCTCCTTGACCAACAGTATTTGCACTTAGTTTATTCCCAAACATTTTATTCTGACGCATTAAGTCCGCTTCTGACTGTTTAATAACTGCATCTGTATATGGATCCATGAATTTGCTTACAGCGGTATTGCCTTCCGCGTCCATCGCGCCTGGATCAAACTGACCCATTGAACCTCGAAGAGCTTGTGCTCCTGCCTGATAAAGAGGAATACCAGAACTTCCGATACCCATAGCTTGCTTGTAGCCTCCAATACCTTCGCTAATAGTATCAGCACCTGCTTGCATCATAGGTTGGTACGAGCCAATGCCACCATATCCAAGTTGAAACGCAGATTGTTGTCCAGGCGCAAACCCTGCAACTTGTCGTTGCGGTATATTCATGGACGTTCCGGATAAAGACTGAGCGTTGGAAAGTAAATCTTTGAGGTATTCTTCTTGATACGCAGGAAGAAGGGTTATTTGTTCGTTACGGGTAGTATAATCCTGTGGTGAAGCCATTATGCTCTCCTCTCAAGCTTATTCATCATTTGATACATCTTGGCTGCTCCTGTTGCACGATTTCCATCACCTGCCCCCTTAACAGCATTGGCTGTCATAACAAACTCACCGTCCGAGAGCCGAGCTTCTTGGACCGGACCCCCATTTTGATATATCATCGCTGGTATTGAATCACTTCTACCTGTCCCTGGTCCTTGGATAAAACCGCCGTTAGCAGCCATCATAATACCTTGCATTGATCGTTGAGCTTCTTCAGGAGTTTTAAAAAACTCTCCTGTATACGGGTTTGGAAACTGAGCAAACTGTGTGGGAACATAATCTGGGCTTGATTCCAACCGTCGAGGATCAGGTGAAGCATTGCTAATTAGTTTTGGTTTTTCAAATGCTGATCCGACTAGACTTGCTGTAATTAAGTTCTTAGGAGTCATTAAACTTCCTAATCCACCCAAAGCCCCTGCTCCTGCCGTAGTTGCTCCTGTTGCGGCCGCTGTACCTGCTGCTGTATTCGCTAAACTTGCTGCCGCTGTACCTGTCTTTGCCGCTCCCATGAGTCCACCAAGACCTTTAGATGCGTCAGCAATCATTGGACCTGCTGCATATCCAAGAGCCCCAGCAGTAAGTGCGTCCTTCACAGATCCACCGCCAAGAAGTGTTCCTATGCCAGAACCCAACCATATTGGAATTCCCAATGTGGTTGCAAATATTGCTCCAGCTGCTCCTAATAATTTTTTTAAACTCACAGCTTTGTTCTCCTGTATTTTTGCTATAGTATCAGACTTATTTTGTTTTTACTAGATTCAAATTAACCAATAGTAACAGATACTGTTCCTACTCCGCCACTCGCCGTTATGCCCCTCAAATTCGTTTGATCAACAAGAGTAATCTTAATAAATCCCATCATTCCAGACGCATCTCTATATTGGTACAACTCTCCTGGGGCTAGTCCTTGGTCGTCCGTCTGCAAGTTTGTAAGATTTAATCCCGTGTTTCGACCTTCTCCTGGGTTTTGCATTTGAATCAAATAAGTAGAAAAAGACCGCATGATCTCTGCCATGTACTGTTGATTGTACTCCTCTGGAGGAGTAGGAAAAAACGGAAGGACTAAATTTCTTGACATTATCTTCTTCCATCGGGCTTAAGATCTATTCGAGGAGACCCCAATCTCCACGTGACTCCTGTATCGGTCGAAGCAACTCTTAATGCAAGAGACCTTCCTCTAAGACGGAGATTAACTTGGTTTGTAAATTGTTCTATAACGGTCGATGTTCCCGATGTGGTTTGATTAACAGCGTTAGCGTCTGTTTGTAAGTAAGCTCCTCCAGGGTAGTTCCTTGCTTTAAGAGTTAATGTTGCAGAAGGAGAGGTAGCAGTAGAATCTCTAAAAGCTATATCGGGTATTATTCTATTAACAAAGGAAAATTGATTGCCATCACCAATATCAACTTGACTTGATTCAATATGCGCCGCTATAGCCGAGGCTGGTTCAGTACTTCCATCATCAAAACCATTTTCGTGTTCATACAAGTAATGATCTGTTCCTGCTGCGACAGGATTGGCTTGAATACCTCTGTCTAACCAAACAGTTCGAGCCAAATTACCGTAATACCAAATTTTTTGTTGATAGTTGTAAATAACATACTTATCATTATCAACACTATTTGCACTTGGGTAAAACCACCACACTTCAGAAAAAGAATTGTTTGTTGATGCCGTTACTTTCTCGGCTTGTAATAAATTAAAATCAGAAAAAACATAATCTCTGACGGTACAGGGTAGTCTTTGAACACCACCACCATAGACATAAAACTCTTGTTTTCCCATCCAAAACACCAAATCTTCAACAGCAATAGCAGCAAGAGGGCCAGCAACCGTGATGTTTTCAGATATAACTGAAATACCAAAAGTAAACGGTGGCCCTAAGAATTGCATGGCGTGAAGAGACTCATCTGTAAACACAAGAACTTGTTGCCGTGTTTCAATAGCTGTTATAATTTCAGACCCAGAACCAATTTTTAACTCACCAGCTGTATTCGTTGCCAACGTTTGCCAATCTGTAGGACTTTCTTGAGAACTAAAACGTATTAAAAGTGGATCTTGTGTGCCTATTGCAGATTCAGGA
>CEWQ01004025.1_pt1 | contig 11058 bp, 12 predicted proteins | sample 531161 | NCBI WGS metagenome assembly CEWQ01 (sample SAMEA2621548, study PRJEB7988) | marine metagenome | isolation source: saline water (ENVO:00002010), including | reverse complement strand
AAGACCTATTATCAAAACCCATACTTCTATATAATTCATATGACCAAACCAGCTACCGCGTTTCTATCCTCAGGTAATACCCTGTTATATGCATCAGTTTCACAATCCCAGTTTGAACAGTCTTCATGCATTTCTAGTATAATTGCTTGCTGTTCCTCTTGTGCTATTTCCTTGGTTTCCTGTTCATCTTCTGCTAACCAGACTAAGTGCTTTTCATAACTCTCTATTGGTAAGTCTAAGCTAGGTAGTTCATCAATTGAAAATCCGAAGTCTAACTGGAAATCCTCTATAATTGCTTGCTGTTCTTGCTGTGCTAGCTTGGCATTAATAGTAGGTATTGAATCGTTAAGGCTAGGAGTTAGATCTTGTGTAGGTCTTATTATTGTTGAGTTTGGCATTGTTTTGTCTTTCATTATTTATGTTAGGAATTGTCGGCTTAATTGCCGTTGTATAATATAGGGAATAGCTACGAGGGTATAGCAAGCACTCATTTTGTCGTTCGCGTTCGAGAAAATCGTGCTAGCTCGCAAAAATAAACAATGTTTCACGACGAGGGGAAAAAATGTTGGCTCAACGCGTTACGCGTAGGGCGAACCGAAATTGGGGGGCGCCCCGTCTATATATAGTACCCTCCATAAAAATTTTGTACAGTTTTTAACAATAGTGCTTTTTAAGGGTATTCTATAGGGTTGTTATGGCTACCCTAATGCCATCGCATTGCCACCGCATAGCATTACTTATAGCAGTAGCAATAAACCTTAGGTTTATAAGGATACATTAGATTTACTAAATAAAGGTTTACTACTAAGGTTTATAAACCTTAGGTTTAAACAATCAAAAACATGAAAGGATTTTAATTATGGCATACGAAGTAAAGGATATGACCGGTTCTATATTTACGAACCAAGGGAAAGAGAAAGAGAACCAACCCGATTTTACAGGAAGCTTTAGAATTAAAGGTGTTGACTATTCCGTTGCTGGTTGGAAGAAGACAGCAAAGACCGGTTTAGAATATACTAGTTATAAGATAGAGGACAAGCAGGATAGAACACCATTCTAAATGAAGGTAACATGTAAGGGGAAGGACTTTGAGCAATATGAATGCAATGAAATTAACTCTCTTGGAATTAAGGCAGTCGAAGACTGGCGTAACGCAGAGGTTGGTGATTGGATACGGACTAATGATGATAAGGTTGTTGAGGTTGTTGGAAAGCGTTTCAAAAAGTTTAAAGGCAAACGTAAACAAATTACTTTTATTCGCACAGGTTTTGGAGAAACCCCAACCTATTACGCAAAAGTCTATGCCAAGCGGCAAAAAGACTGGTCAGGAAACGACCTCGTCTATAAGCAATATGTTAGAAATGTCCCAGCAACTGTATTACAAAAACAATTTGCAGACTATATCTCTAAATTTGGAGAAATGGACAAGAACGGAAAGTTTGATTGTGCCTCCATCGTTGACGCGTACACAAACGCGTTTAGCGACAATAACCCTAAACAAGCGCTTAGGAGAGGTCTTAGAATTTTACGAAAAAAATATATCTCTGATAGGATTAGCATGAACATAAGGGAAACCTTATTAGAGCATGGAATGGATGACAATTGGATTGTTAACCAATATCGAGATATAATTGATAGCGCTCCTGTAAACGCAAAACTTAACGCACTCAACCGCGTTTCTGAACTCTTAGGTCATACAAGAAAAGAAAAAGAAGAGAAGACGCAAAATATTATTATGATATCAGATGGCGATAAGAAGCTTTTGTCAGAAGCAAGGCAAAAATTATCGGACAAAGATATTGGTCGCTTAATGAATGTTGTAAAAAATAAAGGAATACAAGGTGTTATTGACGAGGAAGATACCCGAAGCGACAATCACATTAGAGATTGATGAGTCATATACAGGCATTATTATGTTAGACGGCAAAGAAATGTTTGTAGAACCTAAGGTCTCTGCCTTAATTTTAAGCATGGTTGAGCAAGTAGATTCACTCAGCGAAAGATTATATGTTTACGAAAAATACATAACAGGAACAGCAGATGCCTAAATATTTATCAACAAATCAAATGGTGTTTACAGATGGCTCGTCGCGTCTTACTACAACTTTAGATGGGAGAAAAAAATCAAAGAGGAAAAAACATTTAGCAAAGTGCAAGGGGTTAATGAAGAAATCAAAAAAATGATTTCAGATAGACTAGACTTAGGGCAAGCTAAATACAATCAAGACGTACCTATAAGCGACAATAGAGACTTTACTCAAGAAGCATTAGAAGAATTGCTAGATGCTTGCGTATATTTGTCTGCTCAAATATTAAGGATAAAAAACAAGGCGTAACATTGGAACTTTCTTACACTATAGAAGAACGCGAATCTTTAATGAAGAGAATGTATTTAGATATATTCTTTTTTGCCAAATTTATATTAGGAGACCCAGAGCTTCCTATGCACTATCACATTAGAAGTAAGTCTCCTGATTTTCATAAAAAGATAGTTTCTAAGCTTTTAAATTTAAAGGTAGGCTCAAAGTTGGCAGTTGTAGCGCCTCGTGGACACGCTAAATCTACTTTAATTAATTTAGTCTATCCTTTACATCGAATTTTATTTGATGAAGAAAAGTTTATCCTTTTAATATCTGAATCAGAAAAACAATCTAAATTTTACTTGGAAACTATTGGTAACGAAATAGAGTTTAATGAAAAGCTTCAATATTTTTTTGGAGACAGAAAAGGTAGAAACTGGGGAAAAGAAGAAAAAGAATTTGTTGCAGGCTTTGATGAAAAAGGAACTCCTAATAGTTATTGTAAAGTATTGATTCGTGGTACAGGGCAAAAAGTTCGTGGATTAAAGTATGGAGCTTACAGACCTACCTTAACAGTTATTGATGATGGTGAAGGTGAAAGGAATACAGCAACGCAAACATTGCGCGACCAATTTAGGCAATGGCTTAATGGTGCTGTTATTGCTGGTTCTGGAGATTCTAAACTTATTTTTATAGGAACAGTTGTAGATGAAGAGTCGTACTTAAATAGGATTGCTGGTCCGAGAGCTTACGATAAAAATGGCAAAAGAAAAATTAAGGGGTGGGATAGCATGTTTTTTCAAGCTATCTTGCAAGACAATGAATTTGGGAAGTTTACTGCAAGCGGCAAAGAAATATTAGATGAAAAAGGTAAGCCTAAAGTGCTGTGGGAAGACTATAGACCTTATGACTGGCTTATAGCTGAAAGAGATAGATTAATTTCTGAGGGTGATGTTGCTTATTTCTATCAAGAATATCAAAATATACCAATGGATGACAGTTTTCGTGTATTTAAGAAAGAAAATATTAACTATTGGGAAGGTCATTTTAAAAATGACAACGATTTTGCTGTTATTATTCAAGATGTTGAAGATGAGACTTGGGAAGTTCCCGTTAATGTCTTTATGGGTGTTGACCCAGCTTCAAGTGAAAATATAAAAGCTGACTTTTCAGTTATTATGGTGATAGGAGTCGATGTTGAAAATAATATATACGTTATTGATTATCATCGAGGTCAAATGGCTCCAATGGATTTAGCTGATAAGTTAACCGAAATGATAGAATATTACAAACCTAAAATAATAAACATAGAAGAAACAGGACATGTAATGCTTTCTGATTACATGCTGAGGCAATCTAAAAAAAGTGGCAAATTTTACAATGTAAGTCCTAAAAAAGCAATAAAAAGTAAATATTATAGAATAAAACAATTGCAACCTTATTTTGCAAGCGATGCTATGTCTATAAAAGATGAGCATTGGGAGTTAGAACAAGAACTTTTAAATTTTAAAGAGCATGGAAGTTTTAAGAAAGATACGTTGGATGCGTTAAGGTGGGCAATTGACGATATCTATGCACCAAGGCATGGATATGAGGAAGATGGAACTCAATATAAAGGTTATACGCCATTTAAAGGTATAGATTGGGAAACTGGAGAAAGTGTGTTTGCATAGTATGTATAATAATAATTAATATGTGGTAGTATGATAAGTTTAAAAAATATCAAACTTGATGAAGTCTCTGCGTCTGACATTAGTAATGAATATGTTTTTTATCAATCTTCAGCGGATGAACATAAATTTCAAATGTCAGAAGATGAAGAGTTTTATTTAGGTCTTCAATTAACAAGGGCGCAAAAAAATTATCTAGTTAGTGTTGGACAACCTCCTGAAGCTAATAATAAAATTAGACCTGCTGTTGAGCAAGTCTTATCAAATGTTGCTGGTTCTAGTCCAGAGTGGGATGTTAGACCTACAGGAAAAACAGATTCTGAAGTTGCATTTGTATATAATAAATTATTAGATAAAATTTGGTATGACTCAGATGGAGACAGGCACTTTAGAGGGATTGTAAAAGACTATACAGTTAAAGGTATTGGCTACATGTATGTGTATCCAGATTGGCAAGCAGAGCAAGGTAGGGGTGGAATAAAAGTAAAAAAAGTTGCTCCAGAGAATATATACGTTGACCCAAATTCTACAGACCCATTTTTTAGGGATGCTTCATCTATTATTCTTTCTGATACAAGCACTAAGGCATCTATGAAGATTATGTTTCCTGAACATGCTTTAGACATAGAGAATGCACATGAAGATTATAGAGATGACGATTATGCTACTTCTAAATATAATAGAGACCAAATAATTAGAAAAAGTGACGTAAATGACGATGGGCAGGCTAAGGTCAGAAAATTTATCAGGTGGTCTAAAGTAAGTGAAGAACAGATTCTTCTTACAGACAAACTTACTGGTAGGCAAAAAAGTTTTAAGAAAAAAGAATACGACGAATTTAAAACAACAAAAAGATATAAAGCGTATATTGTAGAAAATCAAGTAGAAGAAGAAAAAATATTTATTACTAGAGTTAGGGAAAGTTTTGTAATTGGCGACGCTATGATATATGATATTGTATTGCCATTAGAAGATTACCCCATCGTACCTGCTTGTAATGAGCATAATGGAAACCCTTATCCGGCTGGCGATGTTAGACATGCAAAGACCCCACAAAGAATGTTAAATAGAACCGAGGCATTGCTTATCTCTCACGCCACTAGTACTGCTAGTTTTAAATTAATCTATGAAGATGGAGCTATTGACCCAGAAGAACTTGAAAAATGGTTTGTCCCTAACGCTATAATAAGAGCAAACCCTTCAGCTTTAAGAGAAGGTAAAATAAAAGAGTTATCTCCACCTGCAATAAGCTCTCAGCTTTACATAGAAAAACAAAGATATGAAACAGATATAGAGACTGTTTTTGGTGCTTACAAATTTCAGCAAGGAAATCCTTCTGGAGCAGTTGGAACTTTTGGCGAAGCCAAAATATTAGACGAATCTTCTTCTAGAAAACAAAACTGGAAGATATTACCTACATATGATATGCTTACTCATGTAGGCAGGATAATCTCAAAGTACATACCTTATGTATATGATAAGGAAAGAATTTTACGCGTTATTAATCCATTAGGGATTGAAAAAGAATTAAAAATTAATGTTCCGGTAATAAACGATTACAGTCTAGCGATTGAAAGAATGTATGATGTTACAACAGCGGAAGTAGATATTCGTGTAGTTATTGGAAGTACTCGCTCAAAAAGTCCAACGGCAGATTTGGCAAAAGATATACAATTATTACAAGCTGGCATTTACGATAGGACTCAAGTAATCATGGGGTTACAAGGAGATGTTGATAAGGCAGCTTTGATTGGTAGAATGAGTGAGATTGAAAAACTTAGAGCGCAAAATCAACAATTGTCAAAACAATTACAGTCTATGACTGGAGATTTGCAAACTAGAGAAAGAGAACTGTTCCATACGAAAATGAGAGCAGAAGTCTCTGAAGCTACAAAGCCGGTTCAACAAGCGGTAAGTAACTTGAGAGCGACAGCGAAGAACGAGGAAAGAAAACAGAAAGAGATGACAGATAAAACAGCTATTGATTTAGCTGATTTAAGAAGCGCGGTTAACTCAGAAGAAACGGCTTCTAATCCATTTGAAGAACAAATTGGATTAGGATAACCAAAACACAGGAGCATCGAATGTCTAAAAATACGACAAGTACACAAGAACCTAAGGATGATAACTTAATGGGCATGTTAAATACTTTTAACGAAGGTCCGGCTAGCTCTACTGAAGTAAATGTGGAAAACGAAATAGAATCTAAAGCAGAAGAAACCATTGAGCTTTCAGAAAAAGAAATAACTCAGAAGGAAGAAGCAGCTGTAGAAGAAGTTAAAGAATGGCTTATTGATAATAAGTTTGAAGATACTGAAGAAGGTCGAAGCAAGCTTGCTGATGCATATAAAAATATACAAAGTGCAAAAGACAAAGCTGAAGTAGAACTTCGAGATAAAAGCTCAAAATATGAGAAGCTTGAAGTTATTGATTCTTGGTTGCAAAAGAATCCTGATATTGTAGAAAAATTGCAAAAAGAAGCGACGAAGCAAGAAGTCGGTGGCTCTCCTAAAAAACCAGAAGATTATGAAATACTAGAAGAAGGAAGCGAAGGCTCTTCTTCCCAAGTCTGGCGACAGGAATATGACCAATGGCTAATTGACCAGGGAGCTAAAAAAGCAATGAATCAATTTGAAGGAGTAAGGCAAAAAGAGAGTCAAGTAAAAGCAAGACAAGCTGAAGTAACTGAACTTAAATCTTTAGGTATGACGGAAGAAGAAATAAAATCATATTATGGTTTTATGAAAAGTCCTGAAAACGTAACAACTTCTAATATGGTTAAGGTGTGGAAGGTTCTGAACGAAAAACAAGAAAGTGTAAATTCTCCTTCAGACAAAGAACAGGCTAGTCGAAGTAAGGTTCTTGAAATGGAAAAGGTCCAAAGTGGAGCCTCAGTTGAAGGCAAACCTACTCCTGTAAAGAAACCTGCTGATAAAGAATTAGACGACTTTATGAAGGGAATATTGCAATTTAGCAAAAAATAACCCTAAAATAAAGGAGTATGTATTATGGCTAATACATATGGTGCCGGAACTGCAACACAGTTCTCTGACGGCACACAAAGACAAGTACTCGAATTAGGTCCAAAGATTTATTACTATAATGAATCTGTAACACCTTTGCTATCTATTTCTGGTCGTGCAGGCACAATTGGAACTCCTGTACCGATTTTTGAATGGATGGAAGATGAGTATTTTATTAAAAGAAGTGTCAAGACTGAAATTACAAGTTCAGACGTAAATGATACTGCAACTGCTGGAATTAATGGCGATAACGCTATTGTTAAATTTCGCAGACAAGCACAGGTTGAAGCATTTGAAGTTGGTGGAATCTATACAGCTACTGTAGCTGGCGGTTCTGCTGCTTTAACAACTGCTGTAACACATTTTATTTGTGTTGCAATAGGTAAAGATGTAAACATGGCAAGTCCTAGTGACAAGCATGTTCAATTCTTAAGCGCACACAAGCATGCTTCATTGAATGCTTATAACGTAGAAGCTGTAGCTAATGGTACTGATATGATTACTGCTGACGCAGCTGGTGTTCTTACTCTAACCTACATTGCAACGGCTGGTCAGTTTTATGACAATGCTGTAGCAACTTCTATTTATGGAAATGACCCAATGGGATTTGGCGAAGTTAACTTTGCTGATGCCGATTATTTCATGGTAGCGGGTGGTAATGGTGAGTACGCTGAAGGTGCTGCTGTTGGTTCTGAGACTCGTAAAAAAGTTCGTAGATTAAAGAATTGTACGCAAATCTTTCGCGAACCTTATACGATTACTCGTACCGCTAGAGTGTCTGACCAATATGGTGGACCAGAACTAGCAAGACTACAAGCGCGTAAGCTAGCACAAATTAAAGCAAACGTAGAATACGCTATGCTTTTTAATGGTGCAATTAGCCTAGACGCTACTTCTGCTAATCCTAAAAGAACCTTTGCAGGTTTAGGTGTTGGTGGAACAGCTGGTGTTATTCAAACTAATAATGCTGATATTGATTCATCATTACAGTTAAATAACAGCTCTGGAACACTTGCATTGTTTGATGCTGTTGTTGAGCATATTTTCCAAGATACTATTGATGGTTCAATGGAAAAAACAGTTTTTGCATCCAATAAATGGTTGTTAAAACTAACAGCAATGGTTAGAGCTAATTCTACAAGCAGTCTTAACGCCATGATGGGCGAAGAAGAACGTGCAGGATTAAGAGTAATGAGTTATATGGGTCCAGTAGGAACATTAAACTTTGTCCCTCATCCTTTCCTTCGCGGTGCTTACGAAGATTACGCAGTAGCTGTTGACTTTAGCAATTTTGACGCTCGTATCTTAGCCGAATCTGATTTTCAGCTTCGCAGAGATATTGTTCAAGATGGTAGTGATGGTCAAACAGACGAATGGTTAGTTGAAGCAGGTGCTGAAATTCGCCAAGAACAAACTCATGCAATCATGAAGCTTGTCTAAATAAGTATGTTAAATGGAGGGTAATTTATTGCCCTCCATTACTTAAAGATTTAAAATGACTATACAAGAAAAAAATAAACTAAAAAAATATAGCTTATCTGGTTTAAATAAACCAAAAAGAACCCCTAAGCATTCTACCAAAAAAGCGGTTGTAGCTGTACGATGTGATAGTGGAATAAAGATTATTAGATTTGGTGACCAGAAAATGGGTCACAATTATAGCGCAGAGGCAAGAAAAAGCTTTAAGGCTAGGCATGGAAAAAATATTAAAAAAGGACCATGCTCTGCTGCTTATTGGTCAAACAAACTTTTTTGGGCAGGAAAAGGTGGAAGTACAAAAAGCCCGCCTAAATCACAAAAACATGTAAAAGGAATAAGGAGACGTAAAGCGTAATGAGATATCAAGAAGCATACGAAATGATTGAAGCTGGGTTAAGTAAATCTGCTCTTGGGTTTCCAATTACGGAACCTTTAATCTCTAGTTTTTTTGACAACAAAGTTAAAGAAGTTGGCTCTAGAGTTGTTAGGAAAAGAAATTCTCAATCTTTTTCGACTAGCACAACAAACGTATATAGTTTAAGTAATGAAGATGCTAGCATGAGAATCTATAAAGTTTCAATGGTTGGCAGAAATGACAGTAAAACAATTCCATTTGTTAGTGAAAGAAGATACGCAGAGGGAACAGATGAAAATAAAATTACAAATATTGGATACTTTGTAAGTGAAGAGGATTCTAGCTCTTCAGCTATTACAGCAGCAACAAGCGCTAATCCAATAGTTATTACAAGCAATTCTCATGGGTTAGAAAATGGAGATAAGGTAAAAATAACAGGTATTGTTGGTCTACTTTCTGGGGTTGGAGATAAAAGTGAAATAAATGATACTATTCACAAGGTTACAGTCACAAGTGCAAACGCTTTTTCAATTCCAGTTAAAGGGGCTGCTTATACTGTAGCTTATGGCAGCGGAGGTGCATGGACATTTAAAGGAGTCAAAATAACTTTGACTAAAACCCCTGATTCTGGCACAACTTTAAAAGTTTATTACTACGCGAATCCTCTTCCTAAAAACGCAATTACAGATGGAGTTGATTTACCAGACCAACTTATACCAGCTTGTATTCACTATGCGTTAGCTCATTTTTTATTCTTAGATAGTCAAATGCAAATGGGTAGCGGACACTACGGATTAGCAGAAAAAATAGAAAAAGAATTTATAGAGACAAGAAACTCAAGAGAAGCTAAACCAGACATTATACCACCACCATTACAGGATTTTATATTCTAATGAGTACATTTAAAGTAAGAATAGAAGATTATGTTGGGGCAGTAGGTGACGATACTTTTTTAGGTGACGCACTTACTGACACAGCAGCAGAAATTATAAGAGCAATACCTGACGATAAAATTAAAGGATTTACGCAAGAATCTGGAGATATAACGAATAACTCTACAAATATCGCTAATCATAGAATAGTTAGCGTTATAAGGGAGCGCGGGACAAATGATGAATACGTAGAATGTAGAGAATTGCCTGTTAAATATTTTAGAAAAGTTCAAGATTCTTCTAGTATGTTTTCTGCTAGCGTAGAATCTCCTATCTATATTATTAAGAATAGCTCTATTTATGTATTCCCAACGCCCGGAGCAAGTCCAAATGCTTTTAGAGTTGAAAGTGTAATATTTCCTACTGTTGCTGCAAGTGCAACTGATATAACAGATACTCCTGATTCATTCCCTGATAGCGTTGAAGATATAGTTGTGTTAGGTGCTAGCGCAAAAGCATGTCAATATTTAATGGCAAGAGTAAAAGACTCTATGCCTTCTGAGCCGGTAATCGTACTTAGTGATATTGTAGTTCCTTCAACTCCTAGCAACCCTACTATATCTTTTTCAAATGCAGCTGTAGGAGACGGAGTTAGCGTTGCTGTAGATTCTTTAACTGTAGCTCCTGAAAATGCAAGTGCTACAGGTTCTACTGGTAGCGGGGCTTCTGCTTATACTAGACCAACTGTTACAGGAAGTGAATCTACTGTTGCAAATAACACTTTAACTTTAATGAAAGCTGGAGCGATAGCTAATGGTGCAAATCAAATTGATTTTGATTCATTTTTTGATGTGTTAGCTGATTTTATTGAAACAGAAGAAGATTCAGAACTTGCAACTTCTCAAATTGGAAAAATTAGAACTTATATAGAAGCTTTTAACGCAGAGGTTAATAGCGCAAGAAATTCAATGCAAGCAACAATTGAAGATGCTAGGTTGCTAACTCAAGCTAGCATAGCTACTGCTGGCGACGCAACTCAAGCTTCAATAGCAAATGCTTCCAATGATGTAAATGCTTCTATTTCAAAAATGAGAGAAAGCACAGGAGCTGCAATAGCAAAGATGTCACAAAGTACTAATGTTAATATTTCAAATGCTGCTAAAACTTTAGAGTCTTCAATACAAGATTACAGTTTAGAAGTAAGTAAATTTGGAACAGATATACAAAGATATACTTCTGAAGTAAATACAGCGATTAATGAATATTCAACCGATATACAGAAATATACAGCACAAGTTGATAGATACACTAAAGAATATAGTTGGTATCAAGACCAATATGTTAGACTTGACGCAAAAT
>CEWQ01026087.1_pt1 | contig 11148 bp, 14 predicted proteins | sample 531161 | NCBI WGS metagenome assembly CEWQ01 (sample SAMEA2621548, study PRJEB7988) | marine metagenome | isolation source: saline water (ENVO:00002010), including | reverse complement strand
GGAGTCAAGACCGTCTGGCTTGATAGTAGCTCTAAACGCCTGCTCTGTTTTGATCTCAAGAGTTCTTGGGTCTACAGGAACGGCAGCAATCTCTACTGGATTACAGGTGTCAGGGTTTGGGCTATCTGTTTCTAAGTCGAAGACTATAATCCATCTATTATTCATTGTTTTATCCTAATGTAATATGTATTTACTCTGTGCTTAATTATACCCCCGCAAGTATGTTCGGGATCTCCATAATCTTGTCAAGCATCTTAATTCCTAGTACATCCAGCTTAAGAAGTCCTACGTCCTCACAACTGGGCCCTTCAAATCCGGCAAGTTGGCCCTTTCCTTCTTTGTCTATTACCATAGGGCAAATATCATAGATAGGCTGAGGTGAAATCACAACTCCGGCAGCATGCTTTGACTGAATGATCTTAGTGTCCTCTAGTCTTATTGCTTGCTCGAATATTCTAGAGAACTTTCCTGTTAGCTTACCGTTGCTATCTATTTGACACCATTCCTTTAGCTTATCAGATCTGTTCTCAAGAGCCCAAGTAATAACAGAGGCTGTTCCTAACTCATCCTTCATGTCCTGTAGCTCATCTGCAATCTTAGCTTCATCAAGAATATGAGAAGTGATGTCGTTCTGTTCTGCAAAGCCTATGTTACCACGAGAAGCCATTACCCTTTTAAGTGCAGCCCTACCCTTAAGTGTTTGGAAGGTAAGAATCTGGGCTACATTATCTTTACCATATTTCTTTTGGATATGGCCCATAATATCGCTTCGTGCATCTTTGGGCACATCAATATCAATATCAGGCATGGAGACATGGCCACCTGTGTTACGACCAGCGTTATAAAATCTCTCGAAAATTAGCTTGTAGGGAATAGGATCTATCTGCGTAATGTCAAGTAGATAAGAGACCATGCACCCTGCAGCACTACCTCTTCCCGGCCCTGTCAGATAGCCTTGGCTTCTAGTATAGTTTAGGATATCCCTCACGATAAGGAAGTAACTGGACAGGTTCGTCTCAGTAAAGATCTTAATCTCTTTATTAACCCTATCTCCATACTCGCTGAATAAGGATCCCTTCGTAATGTGATCCATTTTATCAGCCCAGCCCTGTCTGCAAAGCTCTCTTAGATAGTCGTTCGGAGACATCTTGTCTGGACAATCAAATACTGGAGGATTAGGAGGGCCGAGGATTTCATAGTTGGTACACATGTCTGCTATCTCAATAGTGTGAGCTAACTCAGAGGGAGTGTGATGCTCTGCCATCTCCTCGTAACTTGGGATGTGGTAGTTGTCTGACTCGAAGAAGGGCTTAAGGTGCTGTGCTCTTCCTTCATTTATCTCTGTCTGGATTTGCCCTATGCTTTTCCTCATGGAGGTACACAGAAGAACTCTCTGGTCGTCGGCATCTTCACGGCGACAATAGTGGGCATCTGGAGTAGCGACGCAAGGGATGCCTGTCATCTTAGCTACTTCTCTTAGCTTCTCGGCAGCCTCTTTTGCATCTGTATTGATAACAGAGTCTATGAGTTGAATCTCTATATAGAAATTACCCCGACCAAAGGCCTCTTCCATTATAGAAGCTTGGCGTACTGCGTTATTTCTCCAGTTGGGATTCCCTATAACAATAGACCCTAGTATAGACCCAAGATGTCCACTGAAGGACACTAGGTCTCCATCGAACTCGGAGACAGACTCTAGAAACTGAGCCATCCCTAGTCGAGGCTTGTGGTAGAAGTGTTCTGGTCTGTTAGATGTAGAGACCAATTCCAGAAGGTTCTTCCATCCCTTTAGGTTCTTTGCCAGTACAACCTGATGTCTCAGCTTAGAGTTTGTGGGCTCTTTAACTATAGCACTCTCTTTGGATAGGTAAAGTTCGCAACCTAGGATAGGCTTGAACCCAGAGGAATTCATGGTCTTATAAAAGTCCACTCCCCCACTAACTGTTCCATGATCTGAGATAGCACATGTAGAAATCTCTAGTTCTTCTAATCGTCCGGCGATATGCTTTGTTTGGGAAAGTCCATCTAAGAGCGAGTACTCGCTATGGACATGCAATGGTACGTATGTCATGCTAATAGTTCCGTTATGTGTTGGTATAATTCTTTCACTTCTAAATTATACATGTCAACATGAGTTTTGAAGCCATTTCTTTTGTCAATTTTTCCTTTTTCCCAAAGGGTTGCTCTTTCCCAGTACTCTTCGGCTGGCATAAACCCACATAGCCATATTTTCTTTAGACCATAATACTTCTTCGGGTGTTCCTTTGTAGTCCTCTGGAACTCAATACTAATGAAGGCGTAGATGTCTGGCTGCTGATGGCTACTAGTCTTGGCTACGGAGACATCATAGTAAGGTCTGGGAGCAACAGTCCTCCTCTTTGTCTTAACCTCTACACGCTGACCTGTAGGCATAAGAAGGTCGTGGTTGTATTTATCAAGACCTCTGTTATTGCTGACTATCTCAGCCCCTGTGTGAGAGGCGAGGGCTTCTTCTCCTAAGTAACCAGCAAGATTACCGGCGCCCTTTAGGATAGAATTATTCAGTGAGCCTAGAGATATAGCCTTCTCCTTCGCTCTTTCCAGCATATAAGAATCAAACATTAGATTTATCATACTTCACCGGGAGGCTGATACTTTCCAATGGTGTGCGTAGGATCTTTCAGATTGTCCGTGACCCACTCAATTCCATTCTTATGTATTTGATCCATGACTTGATCACACTTTGTGAGACACCCACCGTAGGAGTTAGTTAATGGTTCGATGCTAGTTCCTTCAAAGGTCGTCTTACCAGCAGCACATAGCTTAGAACATTTCCAACTCTTGTTCTGCTGTGGATGTGTGGTGTCCTTGATTAAGTCAAACTTAGCTTTAATCATTTTAAGAGTGTCTGGAATATCACTCTCTTCAAAGTGAAGGGTAAAGGCTCCTCCGTCATTCATAAAGTGAATGGTTACCAAGAAGGTTTTGATATCAGGATAAAGTTTAGTCACAGCAAGATGATACATTCTTAGCTGTATATCTTTCTGTAGAAGCTCTGGGGTTTTTACCTTACCAGTAGCCCAGTCTAATCTCTTGCCTGTCTTCCAGTCAATGATCTCATACACACCGTCACCAGCGTCGGAGATCAAGTCAATGGTTCCCTTGAGGGCTAGGTTCCCCTGAAGGACTGTCCCATCCTCTAGAGTGTAATCATACTTAGCCCAATCCTCCTCGATCTCAAAATCGAAGTGAGGCTCTGCATCTACAACCGTAAGGTTCTTGGGATCAAACATGCCGTCATCATCATTAAAGATCTTCCAGACCCACGCTCTGCAATGCTTCAAGTCACTAGGAATCCAGTGGTGGTGAGGTAATCTAGAAGTATAGTACTCAAAGACTGTATCGATTATCCCATCTAGATATTCAGGTTCATAGTTAGCTGTCTCTATTTCCCCTATTTCTCTATCATTAATAGTTGCGTGCCCTTCTTGTAGAGCCTTCTTAGCGACCGCTGCTAACTCAAGTATCTTATGTACAATCGTCCCCTTGTCTGCTTTCTTACCAGACAGACCTCTCCAGCCCAAGTTATACTCAATATAGTATTGCATGGGGCACATCTTGTGCGAATTGAAGGAGCTACTACGAAAATAAACAATAGGGATAGTCATAATTTTACTCTTCTATTTGAGGTATAACGCCGTCAAGATGTTTGACAGCCGCGTAGATAGCTTGGTTCTGTTGGGATAAGTCCATGCCTTCGTTTTCGATTACGGCACTGCACATTTGAATAGCGGCTGTTACTTCAGACTCGCTCGAATGTTCATCCGAACTACCATAAGGACTTCTGGTTAGGCCTATCACAAAACCCTCTTGGTCTTTGATAGATTGGACTTCGTTCTCAAAGCGAACATCAGAAACTAATGCTAGTTCTGGATTATCTTTTTTAATTCTTCGGAACAAGGAATCAAGCCAAACGTCCGAGTTCATTTTACGGAACATATCAGTCCCTACATACTGCAACACTTCACGAGCAGTCATGACCCCTTTCTTGTGAACCATCATACCAAGAGAGGCAACCTGCTCTTGAGTGAACCCTTTCTTCTTTAGACCAGAAGGACTAATAACTCCGGGCATGTTTTCCCACTTGAGCTTTGTCTTACTGTTCTTATCCTTGTCGCTCCCGAACGCCTGTTCCTTGGATAGCCCCAGAATATCAACTGCCATTTGCTTCAAGGAGTCTGCAATAGCGTAGACTCTTACAAATTTCCCTAGCTCATTATCGTATAGTTCGTCAACAGAAACTTCAGGGTTCTTAAACAAAAGCCACTCCTTTGACCCTTTCTCCCCTAATACATCACTAACTTCAATTTCCCCATCCTCATTAATCCTTGCAACATTACAAACTGTTAGCTCTGCAAGCTTCATAGCGATGATAAAATTACAAGAAGTATTCTTACCGCTCTGTTTCTTACCGACAAATCCAAGTATCTGGGTCATATTAAGCATCACCTTCTGGGAAATACTTCCCTAGAGTTTCTAATCTGTCTTCTGCATCTGCCAGCATGTCCAGAGCTTCGTCTAGGTTCTTATGAAAGTCCCCAGTAGAGTGATCCCCAATACCTGCCCCGTTCTCTAGTAATAAAGAGAGAGACATTCTTGCCTTTGACTTGTCTGCTCTTGCTGTCTGCCATAAATACGAAACAGCGTGTTGTGAATAACTCATTTAGAAATCCTTATAAACTTTCTTGGCCTTAGTAATGAACGGCTTTATATCAGCAGTTACAGCGTCTACATTTAAGTCTGCTATATCTGCTGCTTTAAAACTCGGGAAATAAATACGATACAATCGAGAACACTGTTCTTCTATTTTCTTAGCAGCCACTTTGCCCGCTTCGTCATTATCCATAAGACAGATAAGGGACAGTGCCCCTGACTCGTCTAGGATATGTTTTTGTTCTGTATTAAATGCTGTTCCAAATATAGCAACTGCATTGTGGATCCCTGCTTCCGCAAGTCTCCATACGTTTCCGGGAGACTCAACAAGGATAGCGACTCCCGTATCTAAAATAGAATCCTTAGCCCTCCAGTAATTATACAACCACTTTTCCTTTTGGAAGCCTTTACTATGGAGCCATTTTGGAGAATGCCTACAAACAGATCGAGCACTGTGGTAGCTCTTACATTCCTTACACTGGTCATGAATACTTCTACCAGTACACCCAACTATATATTCATGGTTATTGTCATAGATGGGAACGACTGCCCGTTCGAACATCGGCTTGTAGTGATTATCACAGTAACCAACATCGTATTCCTCTAAGACCTCTTTCGAGAACCCTCTATTTAGATAGTACGCGGCAGGAACCTCCACCTTTTCTCTGTACTGATCCTGAGTTATCCCAAGACCTCTTGTCTTTCTCTTGGAGAAGCTGTTAACCATCGAACCGAACTTCATCTTCTCGACATTGATAGACTCTGCTTCTAGTGATTCAAAGTCCTTGTCAAGAAAGTCCAGAACAAACTCAACGGCCTCGGAGAAGCCAGCTATCTTATCTCCCTCTTGTTCCCATTTGTATCTGTATCTAGATAGGCAACCTCTGATGAATCCAAAGAAACTGTTCCCAAAGATATCTTCGCACTGGTGCGTCCTGCACTTATAATGAATCTTATAGTCACCATTATAGTACATATTTAAAGCGGTGTTATTGTCTCCATTATGAATAGGACAGGTGGACTTAATCAGTACGTCATTCCTATAGGCCTTGGTGATACCAAAGAACTCATAGATCTGATCGATATGTTCAGCTCCCATTCTAGAGAGTTGGTTCAACTTGCCGTAGTCCTTGTATTTATACGAAGGAGACTTGCTCTTCTCTGTTTCCATAATCCTCGTCCTCCTCTCCAGTGTCATCCTCTATCTCAAAGGCGGTCAGTCCTTCTCTGATTCTTCCTGACGCTCCTCTCATCTGAACATTGATGTAGTCATTAGAATCTAGTCCCTCTCCGTGACGTGAGATAAGAGGAACAAGCTTGAGGTTCCCGTGTTCTGGCCCGTCAGAAGCGATCTCTTCATCTGATTTCTTCTTATAGATAGTGAAGTTAGAGCAGAGCCAAATGATTCTGTCAGAACCAGACGCTGCATCCGTAGACTCTTTTGTAATTCCATCTCGATTAAGCTGGATGAAGGTTAGGATAGGTACTTCATACTTGAGAGAGAAGTTATGCAGTGCTGTCATCATAAATCCAAGCACTTGGAACTCTTTCATGTCTCCCTTTATTGCCGCCGAGTCCATGAGTTTTAAATAGTCATAGATGATAACGCAGTCCTTAGCCTTACCTTTATCATTAAGCCCTACAACTTTAGCAATCCAACGTCTCATGATAGAGAGTTGATCTTCGAAGGCAAGACCACCGATTGTTTTGAAGTAGTAAGGTGTATCCTTCAAGTCCCTAGCCGCCTGAAAAACCTTCTTGCGATTAGTGGGATTCTTTGAAAAGGCACCTGTCTCAATATCGTTAATGGGAACATCAGTAAGCATTGCCATGAGACGATGCTGGTGATCTTCTTTCCTCATCTCTGTATCTAGGTTAAGAACAGGGATTCCTTGCTGTGCTATATGGATACCCATGTTGTCAGCCAGTAAGGTCTTACCTGTCTTAGGCCTAGCTCCAATAACATTAACCGTCCCCCTCCGCAGTCCTCCTCCGATAGCGAAGTCGTACCTAGAGAATCCTGTAGGAATACCAATCTGGTCTACTGGGTTCTCTGAGAGTTCGATCAGGCGATCTTCTGCTGTGTCTAGAACCATTGTAGGTGAGTCGTCAACGTCTGAGAGCATGGAGGTGAAGTCGAAGATAGACTCTTCAGCTATACCTAGGATCTGAGAGATAGGCTCATCTCCCTTGACCTGAGCATACTTCTCCTTAGTTAGTTCTAGCTGGTCATGCATTAGTCTTGCAATCTCAAGCTTGCGAATCTTAGCCCCGAACTTCCTTACGTTACTAAGAAGTACTGGGAACTTAATAATAGAGGAGAGGTGTGAAACTTCTTGAGCATTAAAAAAGTCAGAGTTTCCTAACTCTTTCGCCGCTGACATCATGGAAGGAATGTCTATACTTGTAGTCTCATCCTTCTCTAGGATATGCTTCAAGCACCCATAGAGAACCATGTTTGATTCATCTGTGAAGCTACTCTCTTGGATAATGTCAGTGACATCGTATAATGCGTCCGAACCGTATTTAAAGATCCCCGCAAGGATAGCTCTTTCTGCTGGTAAGTCTTGTAAAATCATTTTTTTTAACCTGCTGATGTTGAACAACCGTTACATTTCCATCGAGACGAATCATGCACCACCGAAGGTGCAACATCATATACGTCTCCACACACTCTGCATTCTACTTCAATTACGCTTGACTGTCTAGGGTTGGTAGTCCTTGCCGGAATAGCATCTTTCTTATCAGAGCTTGCCGCACTCTCAAGTTCTTCTCTTTCCTTAGGAGAAAGGTTGGTCGATCTCATGAAGTCTAGGAACTTGTTCTCTCTAGGAGAGTCTATATCTATGGGAGCAGTTCGACAGTTAGATCCCTTTGAGTTCCCCTTCTTTCTTCCCGTAGCAGACCTTTTACCTTTTCCACTTCTTTTACGACCGCCCTTTCCTCTTCGTCGCTTCTTATCAATCTCATGAGTCCTCTCCTCAGCCTCGTTCTCTTCAACTTGCTCAGGTTCTGGCTCCGACACTTTCTCTTCGCCGTCAGTGTCGTCTATTAGAAATTCAATAAGCTCTGCTTTTGAAAAGTCTTTTAACAGTGCTTTTAGTTTATCCTGCTTACTCATATCTTCTTCCTGCTTTCGCTTTCTGGAGGTTTACGAAAAGGTCGCTTAGATTTTTTGCTGATGTTGAAAGGTAAGTGATTCTGTCGGCTCTCTGTTGAGCGTATCTTTTAATGCTGTTTACTTTGGAACAGTACCCGTCCCCTTTGACAGCTTGCTCGAACTGACTATCCCATGAGCCTCCGTACTGAGACTCCCTTCCTGAGATAGTGCTCTTAAGAACAGAAGTCGCCCAGTTCACTCGGGAATTTTCTCTATTGTAAGATCTCTGTAGGTAGAAAGAAAAACCACCGAGGAGTAGTGCTGCTTCCGCACATTCTTCGATAGTAAGTTTCTCCATTGCTCCACGAGACATCTCCATGTAGCCTTTTACCGTTTGATCTCCGAAGTCTCCTGAGTAGGCTGGCAGACCTAGGCTGTTCTCGTACTCGTCAAGAATCCTATCGATCTCGTCTAGTCGTTCCTTTGCTTGATCTTTAATTGCCATTCTTCGTCGCTCTCGTTATAAGGTAATTCAACATACGTTATATTATTATACTCGCACCATTCACTTTTTCGTGAATCCCTTTTCCTTTGTTTTGCGAAATCTTGTGCCGACGTGTGGAATAGCGAGTTAAATTTATAATGTTGCTGGCCATGAACCTCTATTACTAGCTTAATAGTATTGATGTAGAAATCAAAGAAAAGTTTCTCTCGTCTAGTAATTGGGACAGCTACCTCTTCCAGTATCTGGACGGTTGGGAAAAGATCTACTAGGATATTACGGGCTCGGAGATGTAGCTTAGAACGAGGACGCATGTCACTAGCGTTTATGACATACCCGTTAAGGTTCCACTTCTGTATCTCATTGTCTAGGTCTCTTATCTTCATCCAAGAACCTTCGCAACTAGAGCTCCCCATTTGAATAGTGTCTGCTTAGAACTTCTTTCGATCATTAGTGTTTCGTCAGGCATAACGATAGAGATCCTATTTTGTTTAAACTTATCCAAGAGACAGACAGCTAAGTCTTTCATAAACTCATCTATCTTACTAGATTCAGTTTCAACGCGAGGGTAATTGATGGCAGCGACCTCCCATCCATCCTCCGTGTAATGAGTTTTAGAGACGAAGGTAGTGTCCGTTACCCTAACAGGAATAGTCTGAGAATATTTCTCCTGAAATAGACCTATCTCCTTTATCAGATCCTTCTTAGAGAACGACTTAAGAGTCTCCTCATTGATAGAACCTAAGTATACCCTAACTTCGTAAGTACTTCTAGACCTTATTTCCATTATCTATACCCACCATTTCAAAGACTTCTTGCTCAAACTTTTTGTATTCGTCAGGGTTGTCTTCTAGATAAGCCGCCAACTTAACCTTACCTTGAACCTTCTCACCATTAGGAAGGTTGACCCAAGATCCAGACTTTGATACTAGCCCGAAGTCAAGGAGGAGATCTGTCAATTCCATTTCTTTCCAGATTCCTTTTCCATATCTGATGTGGCTTTCCACCTTCTGTCCGGGAGGCCCAATAGCAGACGTAGTGATTTGCCAGTGTACGGTCTGACCTATCTGTGTATCTCCCTGCATGAGGGGCTGAGAGTGTGAGGCATGCAACTTAACGTCCACTTGATACTTCAACGCACCCCCGGACTTCTCTATCTTAGCCTTGCCCCTGCCGAATCGTTGAAGGTTAGCCATAAGGTGAGTAATCCCAACGACAGTGACCCTATTGATAGGGAGAGCGTTAGAGATTCTTCTACAAAACTTAGCCAGTATCTTCTGCACACTCATTACCTGATGGTCTGCAAGGTCTCCTGTTAGCTCTGCCTCACTTGAAAGAGCAGAGAAAGAGTCAACGACAGCGACAGCTCCCGGTTTTGTATGTACAATATTATCTATAATACTTAAGTATTTCTCAGCAGATAGAATGTTCCCCTCTGTGGAGGAGATGATCTGCATTTCCTCTGGGCTTAAGTCTAGCCCTGCGATACCAGTAAGGTCTCTTTTCTTTAGACGACCCTCTATATTCGCATAGTAAACTTTTCTATCGTGATTTTTTTGAGCATTGGCACAAAAGGTAAGGGCTGTTACTGTCTTCCCTACCTTCTCAGGCCCCGTCATAATAAACAGAGATCCTTCTGGGACTCCTCCTCCAAGTGCTATATCTAACTTTGGCCCAATAGAGATTATCTCAAGAGGTCTATCTACAATAGAAGAGGGGTCGTGAAGCACGTCCCCATATTCCTTCAGAATGTCCTTGTCTGCCGAGGATGATCCTTTAGCAGGTTCTTTTTCCTTCTTCGCCTTAGCCATCTAAATCCCTCAGTTTTGATATGATTGATTTCTGATCATTATTACTCTTATGAACAACATTTTCCTTATCGTTGACATTATAATCAACAGCCTCAGTCCTCTGGATTATTGAATCTTTCTTCTCTTGAATTATACCGTGCAAGAACTTAGATCTTAAGGAATAAGTTCCCCAACAGCGAGAATCTTTCAGAGCAGCAACTACAGACTCTTCCCCAAACTCCTTAACTAGCTTGTTAGCTAGAGTAATCTGGTATCTATAGTACGCCTTCCATTCCTTTATCTCCCAGAACTTAATTGGTAAGTCCTTCTTATCTTTCTGGGCCTTCTTCTCGCAGATCACCTCCGTGATGTACTGAGGAGCTGAGACCCATCCTTGAGGAGAGTACCTAGAAGGGTACTTGCTTTTCTCTGTTCTATTCTTGCTCATTTTCGAATACTATGGATCGCTCTGGTTCCACGATTGGATACTTTAACGTTCTTGTTCTTCTCTCTGTTTGTGTCTACCTTAATAGATCCAGCAGGAGTCATAATAGATACTCCGTCATCACCATTAACAGTCTTCTTAAGAACCATGTCTGGAGAGTTCTCTTCTTTTTCTTTCTCTTCAAGTTCAGAGACATACTCCTCGACGAGACCAACGCTTCTACCTAATACCTTGGCAATAGCTTTTGTCTCCATGTCGTTATGAAACATGCCCTCAATGCAATATTTCTCTGTAGTAGTAATCTTCTTTGCTGTGGATAATTTACCCATTTTAAAACTCTCTTTCTGCGTTACTTAGCCAAGCCGCATTTTTTGTCTTTAGGAATTGGATATAATAGTCGAATACTTTCTTTGTAACCTGTCGGAACACCCATTCTGGGCGACCAGCATGCTTAACGTTTCGTGCGGAAGTACCTTCTGAGTACATTCCGATAGGATTATAAAGTCTTCCGTGCTTCCCTATCTTGGCAAAGAACTTAATCTTGTTACCATCAGGAGCAGTCTTAGCGTGAGCCTCGTGTCTGTCTTCAGCCTTCTTGTCTACGAGATCCTCAAGTCGA
>CEWQ01036755.1_pt1 | contig 11353 bp, 9 predicted proteins | sample 531161 | NCBI WGS metagenome assembly CEWQ01 (sample SAMEA2621548, study PRJEB7988) | marine metagenome | isolation source: saline water (ENVO:00002010), including | reverse complement strand
CCCGCTACAAGTTCATGACCTTTACAATCGGCCACACCATAGTTACTCACCATTTCCATAGGAACAGGCTCAACCATAATTTGACTGTGCCCAACCTCATAATAACGAGCTAACATTGCTGATAAATTCTCAGTTTTTAAATCACTACTAGCATCATCTAAAATAACATCAGGTAAAACCACAATAAATGGCGATTCACCAATAATTGGACGCGCTTTTAAAACTGCATGACCTAGGCCTTTAGCCTCACCTTGACGTACATGCATGATAGTAACGTCTTTAGGGCAAATAGCTTGAATTTCATCAAGTATTTGGCGTTTAACGCGTTTCTCTAGCGTCGTTTCAAGTTCAAAAGATTTATCAAAGTGATTTTCTATGGCATTTTTTGAGGAGTGAGTAACTAATACTATTTCTTTAATACCTGCTGCAACACATTCATCTACTATGCATTGGATCATAGGCTTATCGACAATAGGGAGCATTTCTTTGGGAATAGCTTTCGTGGCTGGGAGCATTCGAGTGCCTAGACCTGCTACAGGGATTACTGCTTTTGTTATTTTGTTAGACATTCTTCCTTTCAATCCTTTAATTAATGAATAGAAAACACTTACTCTAAAGTTTCATTTAGTTGATTATTATTTACCTTACAACTAGAGTGCTCATTGGTTTGTTTATAAAATCTGGATAGGTTTACCTATTAAGTGTACTTTGCTTATACATAGATTCTAGTCAACTTATTATAACAAGAGATTAGGTCGGTAATACATTGATAAAAGCCTATATTAACGAGCTTTCCTATAAGCCAATTTCATGACTGAATTGGGAAGTAAATGGAAAACTAATCGTGCTGAAACTAACATAATGTTTCTAAAGCTAACTTTATTTAAAGAAAGCATATTTGTATATCTAATTCTAAATTCACTCCACGCTTTGTCCCAACCGGATCGTCTTTCAATAGTATTTTCATTCAAGCGATAATCAATTAATACTTCATTTAAGTTTGAGAAGCGAACCCCCTTATTTAGTAAAACAAACCACAGAGCCATATCTTCAGTTAAAGAGGTATCTGTAGGGTAACGAATACCTGAACTAAAAACGTCTACACTAAACATAACTGAGGGGTGAATAAATGGGCAATGAGTTATACTAAAATCAAGAAGCTCTTCATGCGACTCTGGCAGGTGCTTTGCTTCTAACGCAAATGATGCACCAAACTCACGGCATGATGTGCCACAAACATCAACTCTAGAGTTACATTCAAAAAAATCGACCTGTTTATTTATCCGCTCTGTACGAGAAATATCATCACTATCCATACGAGCAATATAACTGAAAGAGCCATCTAAAATAATATGATCAATTAGCATATTTAGTGCGTATGCTAGTCCTGAGTTACTTTCTGAGACAATAAGAATAATATTTTTATATGTCAATTCAATAAACTTCAGATATTCATCTACTTCAGGGGGAACAACACCGTCACGATAAATAAAAAAAGATACTTCATTATATGTCTGCGCTATGATGCTATTAACAGCATCTTTTAGGAATTCAAGAGAATCAGAGCGATATACACTCATAATTACAGCTACTTTTTTCATGATTTTTTAAAGGAAGTAATACAGTTTACGTATGTAAACCACTAACGTCCCCTCCTTTTTAAGGTCTCAATTCTTTACTACTGGCATATTTAGCTAAAACTAGAATATTTTAGCCTAAGTAACTTATAGTCTTATATCGATTGCATTTTTGGGTAGAATATATTTCAAATCATAAAGAACATGGTTTTGTTTACCCAATTTACGAATATTGACAGCACCTAACTGTTTAAATTCATCATGAGCTACCGCTAATATGATAGCGTCATAAATATTTTCTTCCGGGGCTTCCACCAAAGATAAGCCATATTCAAGTTCGGCTTCTTCACTTGAACACCAAGGGTCAGTAACATCTACATTTATATTATACCCTGTAAGCTCACTAACAATATCTACAATTTTGGTATTACGTAAGTCCGGGCAATTTTCTTTAAAAGTTAACCCCATGACAAGCACTTTAGCACCATCTACTTGAATGCGTTTTTGCAGCATATTTTTGACTAGCTGTGAAACTACATATTGCCCCATACCATCGTTTAACCTTCTACCAGCTAATATCATTTCAGGATGATAGCCTACAGATTGTGCTTTATGTGTTAAATAATACGGATCTACACCAATACAGTGACCGCCAACCAAACCCGGTCGAAATGGTAGGAAGTTCCATTTGGTTCCTGCGGCTTCTAGTACTTCAAGGGTATCAATATTTAATTTATTGAAAATTATCGAAAGTTCATTGATTAAAGCAATATTAACATCACGTTGAGTGTTTTCAATGACTTTAGCGGCTTCTGCAACTTTTATGGAGCTAGCTTTGTGAGTACCTGCGACTATGACAGATTTATATAACTGATCAACCACCTCTGCAATTTCAGCTGTAGAACCCGATGTAACCTTTAAAATATTAGTCACCCTATGCTCTTTATCACCTGGGTTAATACGCTCAGGTGAATAACCAGCAAAAAAATCCTGATTAAATAATAAACCTGATGCTTGCTCCACAACAGGAATACAGTCTTCTTCAGTTGCGCCTGGGTATACGGTTGACTCGTATATAATGATATCGCCCTGACATATTACAGTACCTAACATTTCGCTAGCTTTAATAAGAGGAGTTAAATCTGGTTGTTTATGCTCATCAATTGGAGTTGGTACTGTAACAATATAAATATTTGCACTACTTAGCTCATCAATAATATTTGTAAATGTAAGTTTGCTAGTTTCAGCCAATTCATCATTACTTACTTCAAGCGTGCTGTCAGTACCATTTTTTAGCTCTGTAATACGAGATTGGTTAATATCAAAACCTAATGTTTGATATTGCTTACCAAACTCTACAGCTAACGGAAGACCCACATAACCCAAGCCGATAATGGCTATTTTTTTTTCAGTTAAATTCATATTCTATTTGTCTTATTTTTAAATTCTTGGTCAAAGTGTAAATACTTATTATGAATAATATTTATTTCTATTATTCATAAAGATCAGCTCACTTTTTTTATTAGTGAAAGAAATTTGTTTTTTTTATGCCAAAGAAATAAAGGTGTCGGTTTTGATTTTATGAGATAAGACAAAAACTTGATCACGTTCTTACTTTTCAATGCATAATATGACAACTCAAAATAATGTTCTTTATAGACTATTTGTTGTTCATTATGATCAAGCCTATGTATATCTTTTTTGAAAGTTTCTAAAAACCTCAATTTCATTTCTTCAAATTTGTCAAAACTGAGGTGGTTAGTTACATCATCGACATGCACTTTCACTAGTTGCTCAGCAAAGCAAGCTATTTCAAATTTACGAAAGTACTTTATGAGTAACTCAAAATCTTGATGCCTAGCGAAACTTTCATCAAACCCTCCTATTTCGAGCAAGGCTTCTTTATAAAAAATTAAAGAGGGCGTATATATTTCAGAATTTAAACTCAATAAGTCGGCAGATAACCTCCCATTTTTCTTATATTGAGAATAAAAATACGGTAAACCGTTTTTATATTTTGTAGAAAAACAGTAACAGGCATTATAATCAGTATTTTTTAACAAGTAATCAACTTGTTTGGTAATTTTACTTTCCTCCCATTCATCATCGTCATCTAAAAATGCAATAAAACCTCCTTTACTATTTTTAATACCGGTGTTTCGAGCTGCAGCACCGTTTAGATTTTTAGCATGCTTGATATAAATAACATTAGAGTGAGCATTATACTGTTCCATAAATAGCTCAGTTTGTTTACGATGTTCAGATTCTGCATCATTATCATCAACAACCAATATTTCTATATTCAAATAACTCTGTTTCAGCGCACTCATGATAGCACGTTCAAGATTGATAGATCTCTTAAACGTTGGGATTACAACACTTACAAGTGGGTTTTTTTCTAACATTAAAACCATCCAAGATATAGGGTATAAGGGACTAAATTATATTGCTCACCTTTAAAAGCGATAATATAAAAAAAATATAAATAAGAAACAGTTATTATAGGAAGAATTATGGAGACTCTTCTCATTTTTATTTTTTGGTGTTTGGGTAAATAAGACAACATAGGTATTAGAGCAAAAAGGAAATAACCATTTAGCCTCATTAACCCCATAGAAAATTGGGGGTAAAATAAAACAAGAATAATAAGAACTAGTGAGATAAATAACAGGTTCCTAAAAAGATTTACTTCTTTAGAAGTATTTTTCACTAAAAATATAAGATAAATATTTATAAAAGAAAAACCGATTAATAACGCCCTAGGGGTAGTCTGATTTACCTGAGTCAAATAAGAAGTATGAAACAACATTCCTGCCAAATACTGCAGGGCGATAACTAAAAAGACAAAAGCTAAACCACCATACATGCACAACTCTACTGTAGAGTACTTACGGCCAATAATGAAATAAAGAGGTAAAAAGAGGATTGCTGACGTATGAAAAAGGGAAGCACATACAATTATAAATGCGTACTTATATATTTCTTTAGATAATATGTACCTTAGTGAGAATAAAAAGATAGCAATTGCAAGGTACTGCCTGACCCCATTAAGGGATGCAAAGAAGAAAAAGGTAATAAAAAAATATAAAACTGATGAGGTTATTACACTTTGTGAGTGTTTTTTAATAAAATGATAAACAAAAAAATTAGTTAGTACAGCACAAAACATAAAATATACTTGAACATCACCTCCTACTGAATGAATTAATTCAATAATTAACTTATTAATAAATTCAAAATCTGACGGGTAGCCTTTTAATATATAATTAAAATTATCAACATACGACTGATAATCGATCCCCACATCGTACCTTAAACCAGCAAATACAGCGGCGATTAAAAAGGGAATAAATAGGAAAAAATCAATTTTAGTTTGTTTATAAGCCAATAAAGACAGCGTAATAGAAAGGGTAAAAATAAAATAGGCTTCCATTTATATTTTCTCAATCATGCCTGAAATTTCGCGCGCAACATTATTTATATTTAGAGACGTACGGCTTTTAAGTATTTTATTTGTTATTTCTTTAAGAAAATCATTTGAGCTTTTAAATCTACTGATTATATCGTCCAATTCAACAGAATTATTAAAATAAAAGGTACCTTGATTAAGACAAGAAAAATTGCAAAAATCACTATTTACAATCAAAGGCACAGCAAACTCTGCCATCAAATAACTTATGCCTGAGTCTTTAGTTTCTCCATATACCTCTGTTATGCCTTGATGATTGTAATCGACATTGACAACAGAAAACAAAGCACTTGCAGAGTTCATTACCTTATCAAACTCTTCTTGCTCAACAAATGCTTTATAATAAACCACATTTTTAAGGTTATTGTCGTTAATTTCTGCCTCTATTTCATCTCCACCCTCTTTGATTATAAGTCGCCCCAGTAGAGTAAACGTGATGTCAGGGTTCTTTTTTGCTAACATCAAAAAATCTTTGTAGCACTTTCTTTTTTTACTAACCATACCAGGATAAACAATATTTAAAGCTTGAGTGTTTTTGTTAGCTATCAATGAGCAGCTACTCTGCTGTCTTAATGAAAATGGGACAATAGAGACAAGTTTAGAGGTAAATTGTTTATCATCAAGGTACTTTTTCATATTTTCACTATTGACAGTCAAAGCTTTTATTTTTTTTAAAAATAACCTTCTCACAACATATTTAACAATGCCTTTGAATGATGAGAAATCCTTACCGACAAACCATGTATTTAAATTATGAATGGTTAGTAGGAATTTACTACGGAGAAATAATAGAGGTAAATAATGGAGAAAATAGCTTTGCAAACTGGTGATAACAATAACATCACACTTTCTAAGGTTTACTGTAGCCTTAATAACCTCAACAAGACTAATTTTTTTAAGAAGGTGTAACTGTCCATCAACTACTTCTATATCTGAAGAAACTTGTTTATATATGTCCTTTGTTGTAAAAATTTCAAAATCCCAGTCATTTTTTTTGCATATCTCCACCCAGTTATAAATCATAACAGCATGATTTGAACACGATACTTCATATATGGCGATTTTCATTTATAAGTTTCTAACCTGTATTAAATAAGTTTATTTCCAGCAAGAAGCCGTTTAGTTAATTCTTTGTCTCTTCGTGCGATAACTTTTGCTGGATTACCTCCAACTACAGCCCCAAAGTCAACGTCATGGGCAACAACGGATCCTGCAGCTATCACCGCAGCATCTCCAATAATAACTCCAGGTAAGATGGTCACATTGGCACCAATCCACACCGCATCACCGATAACGACTGGCTTCAATATGTCTTTTGAATCATAAGGTAGGTACTCTGTAGAACGCCAGTTGTGGTTACTACTGAAAATGGTTAGACCTCTACCAATATGAACATTATTCCCAATTTTAACGCCACCACTACACTCAATATAAGTTCCACTTTTTATATGACTAGTTGGTGCAATTTTAAACTTATTCAGAGGTCCCATTATTTCAAAATCAAAGCTCCCCTGGGGGATGAAATTCAGCTTTTGATTTGTAGCATTACCAATTCTAAGTGCTTTGCCTTGTGCCAGTAAGTTAAGAACCCTAGGTACTAAGAGGTCTATTTTTGCAAATACAATAAAGCTGAGTATGAATTTCATATATAGGTAAAGTCCAATAAAGGTTTTAGTAATTAAAATAGCTTATGAAGTGTAAATAATAAAAAACTTATATCTAGTACAAATAGAGTTACAGGCCTACCTACAATCAAAGAAAGATATTAGTTAGGGTAAGATATATTGTCTATTTTATGATAAACAGTGAAAAAAACCAATAACTTAGTTACTTCAATATCAAACTTTATTTTTGACCTTTGGTTATAAAAGGATAAATTATACTTGCCCATTTTTCGTAGCCAAGATCGTTAATGTGCGCTGTAATAGGCCCTATCATAAGCTCACTTCTAGTTTGATTAGTTTCAGCGTCATAAAAAGCGGTGAAACAATCAATATAAAACAATCGGCCATTGTCTAAGGCAATAAGTTGAAGTTTTTCATTTATACTTTGCTCGACGATATTTCTATAATCAGTACCTAGTACGGGTAGAATTGACAGTATATGAACTAAAAGATCATCACTTGAATTTAGAGATAGTTCTATCATTTTTATATAATTGGCAATCAATTTTTCTTCAACAGCAGACCTGTTGTCAGGGTTAACTCTTATTAAGTCATTTGTTCCTATTTCAATAAAAATAGAAGAAGGCTTTAACTCTAATACATTTGATTCAAATCTTGATAGTAATTCAGTTGATTTATTTCCACCTATTCCTCGATTGAAAATGATTGGAAATTCATCGTTAGGATAAACTTTACGAAATAAGTAATTCCAATTCATAACATGAACCATAGAATCACCAGCAAAAACTACTGGGCGATTATAGTTATAATCTGAAGATGCAATATCGTAAACTATCTCAATTAAAGGAGCTTTGCTACTAGGAAGCTCACCAGTCTCAATTTCTGCAGTTAATGAAAAACGTTTAAAACCACTAGGGCTAAAAATTTCAATATCAACAATGTTTGTATAGTTTTCCTTGAGCCCTTTCAATGAAATACTATGTATATTATTAATGCTTGTTTCAACTATTAACTCTTCCCCGCCTTTGTTATCCATAGAAAATACGATTTTATGTTTTACTGGGCTTACTACGTTAAATGTAACTGCAAGTTCTTCTTTTATATACGGGTCTATCTGTGTTGAAATTTCAACACTTTCAACACTTCCAAGGTAAGGAAAATTGATTTTTGATCTATCGCTAAAAATTAGCTCGACATCCCAACTTGCATTATTTACTTTGAAACTATCAATCCGCGAGCTACTTATTGCTAAAACCTTATTACCTTCAAATTGTATATTTACTTTAGCATCCGCTTCTTCGATATCTGTAATCAAGATATCTGCCGCTCTAAGGCCTAATAACTTTTCTTTTAAAGTTAATAACTCTATTTCCTGAGATAGATTTAAAATATCAACTTGAAGGTTATTATTTATAGATTTTAATTCGACATTCTCATTAAGTACTTTTTCATTGATTGAGATATCTTGTTATCATCAAGCTTACAACCTGTCGAACCTACAGCAAATATCAGAAGGTATGTAATTATCAAGATCTTTGATATATTGTTAATAACTGTCATTTAAAATGCCCTTTAATTCAGCTAATTCTTTAATCATTATGACATTATCAATATTTTCCATCTGTTTTACTTGAGGCCCTAGATTATTACTCACTATGTTCTCTAACAGTCGAATTAATGCAATTGCATTAACATCGCTACTTGAACTTTCTAAAGCTGCTGAAGATATAGCGAGCTCAAAATCAAATGATGTTCTGTCGATAAATTCTGATGGAATTGATGAGCTAATTAAATGTGCACTTTTGAAAATATCAGCTATACCACTCCCACCTAGACGAGGATGCTCTTTGATATAAATGTCAAACCCCATTTTTTCAAATAAACCTAAAACTTCAATAAGTAATTCTGTCCCCTTAACAGCTACTTCATGACCAAGCTCACTGATATCAGAATCATAAAGTAAGATACTTCTTTTGTTAGCTGCAACATTAGGAGCGTATAAATTTGAGAGGTAAAGTGAGTTATTTAGGTTGCCGAAATATTTATCATATGAATCAGAAAAGTTGCCTGTATCAATGCCGACGATATCGTTACCATTTTCAAACGAAAATTGAAGTTCTTTGGAAAATACCAAAATGAGATATTTTTGCTTCAACCTTTTTAAAAAACTTAACTGGGTAATATTAACATTAGAAATACGCTTTATTTTAAATATATCTACAAAGGTAAAATTTAATTTATTTATATTTCTTAAATAAAAGCTCAGTGTAAGTAGATCGAAGTAGCAGGAAAAAAACATCACTTCTTTTACAGAGTTATCAGCTGAATACTGTCTTTCCAACTGACTTAATTTCAGTCGATTAACAAACAAATAGTTAAAAATCGCCCCCAACTTGCCTTTTGAACTCAACGAGTAATCATAGAGTTTAATGTGATTACCAAGTTCTAACGTCGATAGAAAACTAAAACATTCCTTTGATGTCACTACAATATCAAAATTAAAGTCCTTAAAATCAGGATGTGACATTACCGCCAAAACAAATTGAATGTCTTTAGGAGATTGTGAAAAGATTAATGTTTTTTGCAAGGTGTTTCTCTTCTTGTCTTAAAGTCAGTGTTATCTAGCATATTGTTTAATATATTTACAATCTGTCATCAAACTCTTTAAGAAGTTTTTTAATTAGAACTGAATCCCCTTTGTCTTCAACGTTTTTTCCTATTGAAGTTGAAGGCGAATTAAATATGTGTTTTAACTTGTCTATTACTCTATTAATTAAACTTTTATTTTTTAATAAAGTATCTAAAGCTGACTCAGCAAACTCAATATTTTCGAATTTCGTGATTTCATTCTTAAAAGAGAGTATATCTAATTCATCTTTGCTCGATATTACTGAGTGTCTAGTCCCCCAATGCTCATTAGGATTAATTTCTCTAACACCGAACTGTTCTGCCATAAAGTTCAGTTCACCTTTACTAATTGCTACACACGAAATGATACTCTCGATAAAATTGTCATTGCTGAATTTCGAAGATTTGATTGCCTCAAAACTATTTATTAGTATATCTTTTCGATATAAGGACCATAATATTTGAGAGTAATTATCCATAAAATGTTTTAAACGTGATGTTTTCCCCCCTTTAAGTAATGATATGGATGAAGGTTTAGGTAAGTTGACCGAATAAAATCGAGATGAGTTCTCTGAATCAAAAAAGATAAACTCTCCAAAACTGACCGAAATATTAACATTCCGCTCCATCTGCTTTACTGCCTTCCTAAGTGCGTTAGCGAATAAAAAATCATCGTCTGCACATAAAGCTATTAAATCCGAGTCGATATCGTCGCAGCCGAATAATATTTTATCATGAAATACAGAGCCTGGGAGGTGTTTGTAATCTATATGCGAAGGCCAGTTGTCCATAATAAACTCATCATGACTTGAATCAATAATATAAATATTGAATTCAAAATTAGAATAGTATTTAACAACCCTTTCAAGGTAATGATGTCTGTTATGTGTTGGAATAATTATTGTTAGCAAGGAATTTGTCCTTATAGTTATATGCAAATAGGCACACGGTTAATAAAAGCAATATTTTAATAATAAAAGCTGTAATAGTTGTACTTAATATTTGTACCAAGGGGCTTATAACAGTTATAAAAACTAACAAGACAAAAATATTCTTCCAGGGTAATTGAATATTAAAACCTTTTTTAGCAAAGCGATATTGACTCAGATACAAAATTACAGATGAAATTACATTTGCCATTACCGCTCCATACAAGCCATAAACAGGTATTAGTGCATAATTGATTATTAAACTGAAAATTGAAGCTATTAACCCCGCATATAAATTAAAATAAGTATTCTTAGACTGCATTATATAAAGAACAGTAGTTACACTCATTAAACTAATAAGTAAGTTTGAAAACATCAAAAGGTTTATGAATATTTCTATGCCATGATATTTCTCATCTAGGAACCAACTAACTACTTCAGGGACAAAAATAGTGATAGTAAAAGCAGCAAAAATCATAATATAAATAATTTGTACTGAGATATTTCGAAGGCTTGCTGATGTATCTCCTTCCTTATTCGCAATACGATAGAACATGGGACTGAATGCGGCGGCAATAGAACCACTTAATATTCCAACAACAGATGCAATTTTAAATGCCATAGAGAAAAGCCCTACATCTGCTAATCCCATATACATGTCTATAAAGTACCTATTCGAAAGGCCCAAAACCCAAGCAACAATAAGCGTTGGAATTAATGGGACTGAAAATACTATCCCCTGCTTTAATATTTTAAAATCAAACTCAAAGCCAAAATATTTATAAGCAATATACAAATAAATAGGTAGCATTATTAATAAAGCGTAAGCATCAGCTAAAAGTTTATATTCGGCATTAGCTGAGACGAATAACAACGTGCATAAAACAAATGCCGTATTAATAAAGAACCTTAATAACTTTATGGTTACAAACGCTTTAGGCTTTTCAATAAGTTGAAAGTAAATTGTGGTTAATTGCGAAAATGAGTTGAGTAGGGAGATAATTACACCTGTCGCAAGGTAAGGATAGAAATTCATATTTGTACTGAGAATTTTTTGCTCTCCCAATAAAAATATCCCTCCCGTTAAGAGTATAGAGATTAAGACAATGGACCAGAAAAAGGTGC
>CEWQ01003771.1_pt1 | contig 11593 bp, 7 predicted proteins | sample 531161 | NCBI WGS metagenome assembly CEWQ01 (sample SAMEA2621548, study PRJEB7988) | marine metagenome | isolation source: saline water (ENVO:00002010), including | reverse complement strand
GCGTATTTGCAGCCCTTGTGTTTGAGGATAATAACGGAATGGTCGTATACTATGATACCATAAATAAAGAGGAGATAGTGGCCCTCAAATCAGCAGAAGGCTCATACATTAATGTGGTTAGATCAATGAAGGGAACTAAGCCTTTAAGATACTTTGTATGGCCTTATAGCGCATCGCATGGATGGGGAGATAAAGTGGTCAGTTATTTTTAGTAAATTTGTATAAATAAACTTTTTATTATGCCAGATTATACTCTAACATACAGCGAAAACTCTAAGGGGTGGCCTTCATTTTATTCTTATCTTCCTGAGTACATGGCTGGTATGAATAATTATTTATATTCTTTTTCAGGAGGTAACATATACCAGCACAATACGAATGCGGTAAGAAACAATTATTATGGTACACAAAGTTTTTCTAGAATTACTAGTGTATTTAACGAAGATCCTTTAGTTAATAAAATATTTAAGACAATAAACCTAGAGGCAGATGCCGCATGGTCCGCTTCTTTAGAAACTGACTTGCCTAACACAGGACTCATTGACCTAGAGTGGTTTGTTCAAAAAGAAGGCGACTGGTTTGCATACATAAGAAGTGCCGGAGGTGATCCAGCAGCGCTTACAGAGTATGCCCTAAGATCAATGAATGGTATATCACAGAGTTTGTCTGTAACAGGAACTGCTAATACTCCTATTATAAATTTTGCTACTACTATAAACATAGGAAATATAATAAGTATAGGAGACAGCCTGTACTCTGTTAACCCTCCTTACACGGGTCCTACCTTAGTGGGAACGGTGACAGCAATAGAAATAGATCTGGTGAATAATATAAACAGGATTACGGTAGATGCGACAGTGGCTGGTGGTGCAGCACCCACACTTCAAGACTCTTTTATTTTATATATTAAAAATCAAGAGGCTGAGTCACATGGACTTTTAGGACACTACATGAAATTTATACTTCAGAATAATGCAACGATAGCAACAGAGCTGTTTGCTGTAGAGTCTCAAGTAGTTAAAAGCAATCCTTAAAAATTAGTATCTTTGTTTAGAAATGAGTTTTAACATAAGACCATTAGTAGAAACAGACTACGACGCAATACTCGTGGGCTGGTGGAAAGACTGGAAATGGAATCCACCTCTGCAAGACTTCCTGCCTGACAATGGTAAGGGAGGTATAATGGTTTTAGATAATGATATACCTGTATGTGCAGGTTTTGTATATATGACAAATTCAAAAGTTGCCTGGGTGGATTGGATTATTTCTAGTAGAAATTATAGTAAAAAGCCACAGCGTCAACAAGCTTTAAGTTTGCTTATTAAAACATTAACAGACACATGTAAGACTAGCGGGAACAAGTTCTGCTATGCACTGCTTAAAAGTAAAAGTCTAATTAAAACATATGAGGACCTTGGATATATATCAGCAGACAGTTATTCACAAGAAATGATAAAAAAATTATAATATGGCAGCAGTAACAGCAATTGTATCAACAGGACTAGCGGTGGCAGGCGCAGTACAGAACTTTTCTCAAGCTGCTAAGCAAGGGGAGCTACAAAGAAAAGCGCAAGATGATGCTGAAAAAGCAGCAAAAGCAGCTAAAGATAAGTTAGAACAGAACTTTTATGAAGGACTAGACATCAACCTTAAGTCTTTTCAGCAAGAGCGTGATTCTTTGGCGGGAGTAGGTGAGAGGCTAGTGGAGGCAGGTCAAGAAGGAGAACGTGGAGCTGGAGCAATCGCTGGACAAGTTATGCTGGGAATGCAAAAAAACGAGCAAAATATTACTAACAGACAGATTAATAGTCTTGAAAAGCTAGAACAGACTGTTGCTAAAGAAGAGTCACGCCTTGGCGAAGAAAGGATAAAATTAGATTTAGAAGAGTCGGCAGGAGCTCAGATAGCTGCTAAAGAGGCTGGTATTAATAGAGCCAATGCAATTACTGCAGGAGTTAAAGGAATAGGAAGTGCAGTTACAGGACTAATGAGCTCTCAGAAAAAATTAAAAGATCCTAAAAAATTAGGAGACACTAAATTAGGAGGTTTACTTTCGAGTGTAGGAGCTAAATTTAACGATCTATATTCAAGTATATTTTCACCTGATGATGACCCATCTCAAACGGCAAACACAGAAGAAGCAATGGGTGGTATGGGAGGTTTTGGTGGATGATTATAATAAAAGCATATAAATAATGGCTACATATTACAAGTATAAGTCTCGAGAGGGTCAAGACCAGGTTGACTGGGGAACAGTAACTAAGGGAATTACTGATGAGATATCTAGAGTTAAAGGAGAGCGGGACGATAAAAGAAAAGACGTAGAAGATGCTGCTGTAGAAAGATTAGAAGCTATATCAAACAAGCCTCAGGGTCCAGATGTATTAGAAAATGAAAATATAGCAAGCTATGCAGCGCAGCAAGAAGCAATGGCAAGAGAAGATTTGGCAATGCTTAAAAGTGGAGATCTTACGCTACAACAATATACTTCCAGAATTAATACCGCGCAAGGAGGGACTGAAAGAATGTTTCAACTTTCAAAAAAATATCAAGATACCCGTCAACAGCAGTTAGATTCTTTGAAGCCTGATGAAAATGGGATTATTCAAGCTTCAGGACTAAATGCCGTATACAAACAAATGGTTGAAAGGTTTGCTGATCCCGGCAATACTAAGTATTATGTAGATCCAGAAACAAGAGAATCTTTTCTAGCCGTAGTTACAGATAAAAAAGGAGACGGTACTGTCATGATAGGAAATCAAGCTCATTCTATAATGGGGATTTCAGCCGCTGAACGAATTATTGAACAAAATGATCTTAGATATCAATCAAATTCTAATGCGAAAATTTTGGCTGATGAAGCCGGTGTACTTATAACAGCCGATATGTTAGGGAATGTAGGAACAAAAGAAGATTCCTATAGAAGAATGTTTGAAGGTAAAGAATTGACTGCTGACGGTAATGCAATTATGTCTCAGATTAAACTTTCCTTTGGTTCAAATGCAGCTTACGGAAGTATGCTTTTTGATACTTTGGGCTATGTTCCAATTGCTGAAAATGAAAATGGATCAGGGTTTACTAATTTAGAAACCGGAGAAATTATTAATAAAAAGCCTGAAAAATCTTTTTTAGTTAATACAGTTAACGGCGTACAAACGCCTCAAATTAATGAAGAGTTAAAAGATGTGGCTCATAAGGGAGTATTGGCTCAAATTAAAGCTAAGCTAGATATTAAAGAGACTGTTAACCCTAACTTAATGACTAAGTATCAAAACGCAATGCTTGGATTAAAAAGACAAGAACTTGCTGATTTACAGAATGAAAAATCAGACGCTATGAATGTGCAAGTGCGCACCATGGCTGACCTATATTCAGGAGATCAGGTTAATGTTAAGGCGGCAACGGAATACTTTAGAGATATTAATCCTTCAGTATCTTTAGTAGAGAGAATACCGGGTGGGATTTCGGTAACTTATACGGACGAGAATGGAACCACTGTCAAAAGACCTGTTGTATTTGGAATAGAAAATCCAAAATTTAATCCGGCTATAGCTGAAGGACCAGATAATACAAGGTTTAGCATGATAGAAAATACAAACTTTGATGAGAGCCAACCCGAAGGACCAGATAATCAGAAATTAATTCCTGAAATTAAAAATCAAAGAGATTTCATTCTTTCTGCTGGTAACTTATTGATTGGTTCGGATGAGGCTAAAAAACGAGAATTTACTAAGATAGTAAACGCTAAAAATTCCGATGGACAATTTGTGTTGAACGAAACATTATCTAATGTATCAGCTGGTTCAGCTGCAGATATTACTGAAGCACCTAAACAACAAACATTTGATATAGCGACTAATAAATATCTTGACAACATTCTCGAAAGTGAGAAGTTAAATTATTTTGAAGCAGGTAATTTTCAAGACGAAGAATTAGCAGAAGCCATAAATGAACAATTTAAAGATATAGGAGTAATAGCCAAAGACACTGATGGCTTGAATAATAGAGTATTAGTGCGTATCCCAGGGATTAATGAAACAATAATTATTGACACAAACAATTTTACCATTAGCGGAAGCAGAAAGGAAAAACAAAAATTAAAAGACTTTCTTAAATTAGGTATTGGAAAATTAAAATTACAAGAAAAATTAAATTTTGAAGTTGACCCTAGCACATCTAAAGGAAAGAAGCGGGGAGATAATATACTAAACGATGGATAAAATAAAACAATTATATAATCTTTACTTAGAACAAGGTCTTATTACCGAAGCCACCACTTTTGAATCTTTTAAAGCGGCGAATGTATCTCAACAACAACAGCTATTTGACTTAGGGAAAGAAGACGGACTTTTTGAATCAAGCACTGTAGAAGACTTTTCAAATGCATGGGCTGATCCTTTAAAAAAAAAAGATCAAAAAAACGAAATCAATATGGATTCCGTATCGGCGGATGGTTCTTTGGTTTCGCCAGACTCAGGAGCAATTTATGATACTTCTGGAGAGAAAGATTATTTTCAAGGAACATTTGGAGATGTACTGCGAGGTTTAGATTTTGTAGTTCCTTTAGGGATGGGAGACTTTGCTGACGATATGGCGCGAAGCGTAGCCTCAGGATACTATCAAGGAGTAGCTGCTGAAAATGCTTCTGATCTATTGATATCCGGATCTATGGCTACTCAAGAAGACATTGAGAGCTTTATAGAATCTAATAAAAAAACTCAAACTTACGGCCAATCTAAAGAGATGCAAGAGTATATGAAAATATACGAAGAAAATGGCAAATCATTTAAAGGAGTTGTGTTAGGTCTTTTAAAGTCAGGACTTACTATTGTCCCCGAACTTTTTGTTAGCTCAATGACAGCTATGGCTAGTAATTCCGATTCACTTGCCGCAGCTGCAGCAACACTAGGAACAGGAGCTTCAACTGGCGCATTAGGAGGAGTCGCGGCTGGAGGAATAGGAGCTCTTCCTGGCGCAATTGCTGGTGGAGCATCAGCCCTTCCTTATGCTTTTGCAGCTGCAGGGTCAGTATTAGAAATGGGATCTACATTTTCAGAGCTATTAACAGAAGCTGCTGAAGGTGAAGAATTAGATTCAGAAAAAATTACAGAACTATTAAATGATCCCGAAAAGTTTGCGGACATTAGAAATAAAGCTGTAGCCCGTGGTTTAACCATAGGAGCTATAGATGCGTTTACCGGTAAACTTGGAGGTAAAATAGCTGGTAAAGTTTTAAGCAAAGGCGGTAAACAAGCTGCTCGAGCAGCAAGTCAAGCTAGAACTACAGGCGCTGTAGCTACAGCAGGAGTGGTTGAAGGATTTGGGGGATCCGTAGGAGAGGTAGCGGGTCGATTGGCAGCAGATCAAGAAATGGATATTTCGGAAATAGTTCTTGAAGGTTTAGCGGAAATGCCTGGTGGAGTAAAGGATATTATATCTACAAGATTTAGCGCTCCTTCTTATAAAGTTAACGGAGAAAAAGTAACAGCGGAAAAAATAGATGAGCTCATAGAAACAATGACTCTTGATCAGTTGGTAGCATCTAAAATTAAAATAACTAATGACTACGAAGGACGAGACGGAAGACTTCAGGATAAAAAGATTAGACTTAGTACTCAGAGAGACATATTAAAAGGAGATTCTGACTTAAACAAAACTACTCTAGAAGCTTTAACAGATCTTCAGTTATCTTTAAATGATCTGGAAGGAAACAAAACGGAAGCAGCAAAACAAAAATCAGCATTGCTTAAGGAACAAATGAAAGCTTTACAAGAGCCTTCTGTAGACGCTAGCGTTGAAGTTTTAGATAGCAACATTGCCGAGGAATCTCCTGGGCGTGATTACAATAAGGAGCGATTTGAATTACTAAGCGAAGAAGATAAAGTATTAGCAAATAAAATTGAAGATGAAACCAAGCGCAATAAATTTGTCAATAATAAAACCATTAAAACTAGCGAAGGTATTAGAATAAATGAGACAGAAGCCGCTGAGAAAGCATTAGCAGATCCAAGCTCAGATGAAGCCACTCTTATTGCAGCTACTAGAAAAATGGAAGAGCCCACTGCTCCGTTTAATGTCGCTGCCATAGCAGATGTAAAAAGAGATTTAAGTGCTATTGAACAAAATAAAATTAAAGGGCTTGGTGTTTCGGGGAGCGCGCAAGTAACTCTTAAGTATAAAAACCAAGTAAATGATGCTTCATCAAGTGTTCAAGAAATCACTGCTGATGCTAAGCCAAGTATTGAAGAAAAGAAATCTGATGTTTCAGAAACAAAAGAGGTCGTAGAGGAGATTGACATTGTTGCTTTTACGCCTTCTCCCGATAGTCCATACATAGTTCCGGGTAATAAAAATAAACCTAGTAATATTCAGATTAATTTTACCGATGATGGTAAGATTAAGTCTGTAATAAATATAAAAACAGGAAAGCCTGTGTCTATTCAAGCTCGTAAAAAAGCTGAAAAAATTTACTTAGAGTCATTCATAGATGTTGATCAAGGGAAAGTGGTTGAATTTTCAGAAGGAATTACTCCAGAACAAGCCACTGATTTAATAGCTGATGAAAGCGAAAACGTAAGAGAAGTTGCTGAAGCTATTAAGGTTGAGAAAAATAGATTAAAAGAATCTAAAGATACTGCTGACAAAATAGAAACTCAAGATCAAGGATTATTTGCAATATCAGGGCTTGCATTTACACCTGAAAGCTGGCAGGAAGCAACGGGTCTTCCGTGGGAAGAAACCGTAAGCAGCAGATGGATACGAACAAAAGAAAAGGGAGGCATCAATGTGGCGGATGGAGCTCTTGGGTTTACAAGAGAAGAAATAATAGAGTTTGTTAATAATTACCCTACACCAGAGGATTTAAAATTAGCCTCAAGAACATCTCTTGACAGTATTAGTTTGGTTAGTCTACAGAATAAGTTTGAAAAACTTACTGGACTAAAAGCAACACCTAGGAATATAAGTACTGTGCTTGGGATAGACCCAACAAGAGGTCCCATCACCTCTAAAACAATACTAGGAAACATTTCTGATCTTCAGCAAATAACTAATGAACAGAAAAGACAATCATCAGAGGTGTTAGAAGAGATTCAAAGAACCTCTGCCACTCCAGAGTCTGCATATAAAAAAGCTAGTAAGCTTCTGGCTAAAGAAGTGAGAGCTTTGGTAAGAAAAGGAGTGGTTACGACTAAACAAATGACTGATGTGATGTCTAGATTTTCAAATGTCACCATGTTTAGTCCTGCATCAAGAGACAGTTTTTTAAATTATATGTCTAGAGTTTTTGCTAATAAAGAATATGCTGGTCAAGTTGCTATGGCTAGAAGCAAAAAAGCAAAAGCTAAGAAGAATGCTGGTGTAAAAATAGGGAAGGCTGATGCGTTAGTTCCTCAATTAAAAAGATTGTTTACGGTAAACCCTTCTTTAATTCCCGAATCTGTATTTAAAAAATACATTTCTTTAGTTGAAATGTTTAGCAAAGGGAAAGCAGTTCTTACGTTAGATTCTATTACAGAAGTTACTAAGCAAACAGAAGAGGTTTTAAAACAATTAGACGAAGATCTTTCAATGGTAATTGATTTAACAGAAAGATTTAATGACACAAATCTTAAGGTTAAAGATAAGAAAGGTAAATTAGATTATAGTGCTACTATAAAAAAGATGCTTGATGCAAGTCAAATAACAGAAGATGAGTATCAGGTGATGAAAAGATATAGATCACAAATAAATCCTAAAGCTGTTAAAGCTCCAAAAACTAAAGCAGAAATAGAGGTTGATAGAAAAAAATTAGTTAAAGCAATAAAAAGTTCTGAGGCTTTAAAAATATCTCAATTACCCAGTAGAGATGAGCAGAATTTAGCAAATAAATTTGAAGAATTAATTAACTCTCCAGCAATAGAAACATTATCAGTTCAAGAGCTAGAAAATGTTTTACGTTTAATTGATAATATTAATAATGGATACCTCCCTCATTTAACTCAGATTAATTCTGAAAAATTAAACTCTATAAATTTTGGTAAATCTCTATCGGATGCTATACAACAAGCTAAGCCTTTAAAGTTTAGTGGTATGTACTCTAGGATAAAATCGATTATAAAAAGAAACTCCACTAGAAAGGGTGGATTACAGGAATTGATACGGCGTAATCCATTGTTTTATATTGACAACGTGTTTGGTGATTTTAAGACTAAAACAATTTTTGATTCGTTGTTTGGTCAAGCAGCAGAGGCTTTAGCTTCATTTACGTTTGATTTTAAAGTTGTGGAGAACGCTATAGAGAAAGCATCAAATAAAGTATTTAAATCATTAGGAAGTGATTCTAATAAATTTTTAATGTCTACATATAAACAGATGGTTTATATGATTGAAAATGAATTTAGAAGTAACCCTGGTAATCCTCAGGTTAACTCAGTGGTAGGATTTTTAAAATCAACAATTGCCGCTATAGATGAAGGCAATACCAGATACGGAGATCAAGAAGCGGACATGCTTCAAGAAATATTAAGCACTTATACGGATAAACCAGGAGATATCTTAATAGGAATTAGCACATCAGGAAACTTTAATCTTGATGGTCTATACGAATCATTTAATAAAGCCGAAAAAGAATCTATAGATGCTATCTACAAAATAAACAGAGACAACGCAGAGAAAGCTGCTTATACAGCTACAATAATTAGAGGTGTTGAGTTTAATCCATTAAATAATTATGTTCATTTAAACGTCCTCCCAGATAGCAAGGCTAGCTCTGTTATGGGTGACGCGTCTATTATCGATGCGTATAACAATGCGTTGATGCCTTCGACAAAAGCCAAATCTTTAATAGAAAGAACTGGAGACGTAAGTGCATTAAACTTTGACGTATATGCATCTGCATCTAGAGGTTCTAAGTATGTGCTAATGGATTATCATTTAACAGAACCTATAAGAACAGGAAGAAAAACATTAAATCAAGCTAGAAAAAATTTAAAGGAATCTGGTCCTGATAATAGGATGCCTTCAAAACAAAGAGACATATTAAATGCAATTGAATCGGCTTATAATGAAGCAGTAGAAAATTTACTTATAAATAGTTTTGGTGAAAGTTCAATAGCTGATGCAATTTTAAACTATTTACAAAAAACAGGTTATCGATCTATACTTGCAGGTGGAGGAAGGTTTGTGGCAGAGTCTGCGTCAAATATAAGTTTTGCACTATTGGTCGATCCTAATGGATTCATAGCTGGAGCAAAGCTAAGCGGCGTTATATCTGATCAAGGCGCAAGCATTTTAAATAATTTAAGCAGTAAGCAAACTACTAGATTGTTTGGAGAAGGTTTAAATACTAGGTATATAGACACCTCTATTATAAGTCAACGCACAGGAGCTACCGGAGGTAAGGCCGTGAGTAAAACAGAAAATTTCTTGTTGAAAGTATGGGATAAAAGTGGGCAAAAATGGGTTAAAGGTGTGGAGACTACTGCCGATTATCTTATATCTACTCCTGACAAAGCTGTGATGAGGCCTCTGTGGTTTGGAGCTTTTGAAAATAGGTTTAAAGAATTAGCAGGAAAAAAGCCTGATTTTGATAAGATAGCTGATAATGATCAGACATACATGGAAGCCAATAAAGATTTCTTGGCTGAAGCTAAAGATTTAGCAGACAGAAGATCGGTAATGGCAGGGGCAACGGATAATGCATTTATGGGCATGCTGAAGGGAACATCAAAACCGAATCAAAGTCTTGCTTTAAAAGCTTTTAATACTTTTAATAATTTCATGACTCGTTTTTTAATATTTGAATATATAACTGCGAGAACAGGAGTAATGAGTTTAATAGGAAAGGGAGAGTTGACGAAGACTCAAGGTGCAGCTTTGATTGGAGGAGTTACTTCAAGGATGGTTCTTTACACCTTGATAGGACAAATGTTAGCAGAAGGAATGACATCATTGTTTGATGATGATGATGATGACTTTAATCTGACTCCTGATGAAGACGGTATGAAGTCACCAGAAAAAATGTTAGGTCAAGCTTTTGCTTCTAGTTTTACGTCCTTGCTTTTTGGCAGAGACTTTGGTAATGCGACTAAAAGTATAATAAATTTAGGTGTTGAAGAGTTTAATGAATCACAGCTAGAGTTTCTGAGAGACGGAGATTATGACCCATACAAGGATGCTTTACAGTATACTATTATCCCTAAAAGTGAGTCAGGAAAAGGAACTGACTTAGGTGCATTGCTTAAGAGATTAGCAGGTCCTTACGGACCTATACTTGGAACGTCTGACTTGTTGATCCAGGCTTTAACTGAAGGAGAGAAAAAGTCAGAATCAGCTCGTGAAAGACAACAGATGGAGAACTATGTTCGATTACCTCTAGAGCTACTAGGTAACCTAGGCTTTGTTCCTGTATATAAAGACATTAGAAAAATTGTTTTAGATCAGCTATATGGAGATTTAAGTAGAGCAAAGAAACAATCAAAAGATAAAAGAAAAGTTAAAAAAGAAATGCTCCAGGGATATGATAGCGAATCTGACATGAAAAGATATGATCTTGATTTATGGGAAAGAACTTATGGATCTGAATCAGAAGGCTATGACGAAAGAAAAGCTTTAAAGGAAATTAAAAAAGCTCAAAGAAAAATAAAGCAAGAACAGAAAGATGAGCTTTATAATTACACTCCTAAATCTAAGAAAACGTCGGGAGGTTTTGGAAGAAGAAAAAGTTCAGGAAGAAAAAAGAAATCAAAAGGATTCGGAAGAGATGATTAAAATAATTAAATATGCCCTTTAGAAGTCAAGCACAGCGAGCATACATGCATAAGAACCTACCGGAGATAGCGGCGAAGTGGGAGAAGGAGACTGTCTCTGGGACATTGCCTAAGCGCATACATCCTAAGGCTAAGCCTCCTAGCCTATTAACTCAGCGAAGAAGACGTAGAAAGATTAGGGCATAACAAGGTATATAAGATACATGATACTAATCATGAACATTACTGCTACAATATATTCCCAGTCTGGATTAAATTTCATCTGTTACTGATTCACTTACGTTCTTAAGTTTTTTGGACAACAAATTAACTTCACCTCGTAGCGGAGCATATTCTTTATCCATAAGTAATTCGTAAATGTTGTTTAATGAGGTGTGAAGATCAGCCATAACAAAATTAATGTTCTGTATTCTTTTTTTCTCAACGGGAGAGACATTAAGTTTCATGCCTTCTAAGTTATAAATTTTTTCATTAAGCTTTACCAATTACCATATTTTTGTTATAGTAGTCTAGATAGGTGTCTGAGTCTATTTGTTCTAAAAATTCAAAGATCATGTGATTAGTGTTATCTATGTACAGCAAGTAATAAAAAGGATTTTCTCCCTTGGTTACGCCGCAGATCTCAAAAGTTTCATCTGGTGCAGTAACATATGCATTGTCTACAAACTTTTCAATTTGCATAACAATCTGCACAGACTTAAACAAATCTAAATTCATTAAGTCTAAAACAAAATTACTGTCGAAGGTGTATAAGAAACCATCTTCAGTTTCTTTAAGTGCCTCGGTAAATGTCTGCTTTAAATCCATGTTCTCTTAATTCTTTAATCCTATACTCCTGGAGCTTA
>CEWQ01036790.1_pt1 | contig 11854 bp, 13 predicted proteins | sample 531161 | NCBI WGS metagenome assembly CEWQ01 (sample SAMEA2621548, study PRJEB7988) | marine metagenome | isolation source: saline water (ENVO:00002010), including | reverse complement strand
ATCCCATTTGTCATACCATTTGCAACTTTACATACCGCAGTTGCTAAGTCCTTAACATATAGGTAATCCCAAACTTGTTCGCACTTAGTGAGCTTTGGCGCACGACCTTCAAGTAATTCATGAATCACATATGGCATTAGCCAATGCTTTGCGTCACCAGGACCATATGTTGAAAATATTCTTAACCAAACCCCTGATATGCCATTAGCTTCGCACAATGCCATAGCGGCTATACCTGCAGCAAGTTTAGCCTTCCCATAAACTGTAGTTGGGCGTACTGGGGATTCTTCATTAATACGAAAGTTCAAATTCCCATACTCAGCCTGAGAACCGAATCCGATCCACTGCTTACAACCTGTCGCAATTGCGAGTTCCACTGAACTAATAGTCAATGGCACGTTATAAATAATCTGAAATGCATTATTTCGCTCATTACCACTTACTCCATGCCAGGCACAATTAACGAAAATGTCGGGATTCTTGGACTTAAGGGTATTTACGACCTCCTTGTCTAAAAGATCGGAGACCGTGATAGACGCAAATCCTTCAAATTCAGAAAGTCTAGCTAGATCGGAGTCCGGACGCAGCAAAACGGTAACTCGGTTTCCTTGTATAAGCAGTTCTCTTACGATTGCAGAACCAATAAACCCAGTTGCGCCCATTATAACTATATGAGCAGCCATATTTAAAACTTACCAGTTAAGATGTCTAGCAATGAATGAAGTCTTGTCGAGTCATAACCAAGCGGCTCCAGTTCTTTATGAATCTCTTCCATATACCCATAACTAAATACTAGAATCTCGTCCACAGGTTCTCTCGTTAATGCTTCTATACCAACAAGCTCGACTCCGGATTTCGGAGTCATTAAATTCAAACCTTTTGGTTTTCTATCTACAATGTATCGAAATTTGTAAGCGTTCTTCATCGCAGCCAACGTCATAACACCTCTCCCACCAGCACCATAACCTGCCAAACTTTTTCCGCTTTCAACCAGATTATCTACAAAGGCCTCGAGGTTAGCTATCCCCTGTCGAATCCCATCTCCAATCTGCTGATAATAATCTAACTTCAAGAAGTTTAAAGGTGTTTTGGATGCTACAGATTGGCTGGATAAATTTGATCCAACTGGCGTTGCAACAAAAATTAATGAATTTGCGCGCCTATTTTTTTTATCAACCAAGTTAAAATTAATGATATCGAAACCTTCTATTTTGCAAAGTTCTTTTGCTGTATGTTCCGTTAAATAGATGGAATGTTCGTGCTCGAACAAACAATACTCTTTACGTTCAACAACTTTCTCTAAATCGTGCACTTCAACTACAAGAAGACCATTTTCTTTATTAAGCACAGATTTACAATCTGCTAGAAACGATCTCGGATTAGGCAAATGGTCAAATGTATACGAAAGAATTACAACATCAACTTCTTTGAATTCTTTAGGTAGGGTTGAAAAAGAACTAGAGGAAAATAGTTCTTGTATTGTTGGTATCCCCTTCGCGCGCGCAATTTTACATAAAGACGAGGATGGCTCATATCCCAAAACTTGGCAACCTGCCTCTTTAAACGCGAGAAGTTGTTCACCATCGCCAGAGCCAACTTCTAAAATTTTTCGCGACTTCTCGCTCGGATAATAAGTCTGTTGTAGATTCTCAGCAATCAACTTCATAAACCGATTAGCGATCAACGACTCGCCAACTGAATATTGATAATCTTCATAATAACCTGTGACATCTACATCGTGAAGTGTTTGCGCAGTTAGACAATCACAACAAATAAATATTTCAAGATCAGCTCGAAACTCCTGACCGAAATGGTTCTGAGTAATAAAGTCATCTGTGAAGGGCATATTCGGTAAATGCAAAAATTTGTCTAGTTTTTTTCCGCCACAAATCCTACATTCTTCATGATGTACTATTTCGATATTTTTCCCTGTATCCATAGAAAGGCCTAGTTATCTACCTAGTTTGATAAGCAGTGATTTGATCCAAAGTGAAAGTCCGCATGTTGGACCCAAGATCGAAAGCGATTTTCCATTCAGCAGTCATTTCAAGAGCTTGCTTCAGTTTGATAGAAGGAAACCAACATAAGCCAACATTAGCTTTGCTGATATCGAGCTTAAGATGATTTGCTTCGTGAGGGTGCTTATAATCATCAAATTGCCAACCGGGACTTTGCCCCCAATACTCTACCATCTGCTCTAAAATCCACTGTACTGGTTTCGCATCATCGTTGTTAGGACCAAAATTCCATGAACTTGCATACTCTTGACCATACTTATAGAGATGCTCGGCAAGTAACAAATAGCCTGACAAAGGTTCCAACACATGCTGCCACGGGCGTACTGCCTTAGGGTTACGAATAATGACGGGCTCATTACGCTCGAAGGCTCTCAAGATGTCGGGTATTAAACGGTCTATGGCCCAATCTCCACCTCCTATAACATTCCCTGCCCTCGCAGATGCCAGAGCAATTCCAGCGCTCTCGTAGAAAGATCTTCGATAAGCGCTGGTGACCAATTCAGAGCAACCTTTACTACTGCTATAGGGATCATGGCCACCCATCGGCTCCTCTTCGCGATACCCCCTGCTCAGTTCCTTGTTCTCGTAGCACTTGTCTGTAGTAACATTGACTACAGCCTTTACTGTGCCAATTTGCCTCGCAGCCTCAAGAACATGCACAGTCCCCATTACATTCGTGGAGTAAGTTTCGACAGGGTGCTGATAAGAGAAGCGCACTAAGGGCTGGGCCGCCATGTGAATTACAATTTCGGGACGCGCCGTTATCATGGCTTGCAGAACCGTTTCGTAATCACGAATATCGCCCAAAATACTAGTCATAGTATCGCCGACGCGGGCTTCGGTGAACAATGCGGGTTGCGTGTTCGGTGACAACGATAAGCCGAATACCTCCGCGCTCATCGATTGCAGCCACAAACACAACCAGCTTCCTTTGAAGCCTGTATGGCCAGTGACTAGAACTCGCTTCCCAGCCCAGAAGTCTCTATCAACCGTACTCATTACACTTAGTCCCATTGTTTCCAGGGGGCTTCGCCAGCGTCCCACAGCATTTCCAATAGGTTTTTTTCGCGCAGAGTATCCATGGGTTGCCAAAAACCACGATGCTCAAACGCCATTAGTTGACCTTGCTCTGCGAGTAGAGATAAAGGATAAGACTCCCATGGCATGTTATCCCCTTCAATTAAATCTAAGCATTTTGGCGAGAGAACAAAGAAGCCACCATTTATCAGCCCTCCATCCCCTCTGGGCTTTTCCGTAAAACCCGTCACTAAATGGCCATCTCGATTAAGTGCGCCATACCGACCTGGCGGACTCACCGCAGTGATGGTTGCCCATTTGCCATGTTCACGATGGAATTTGATTGATGCTGTTATGTCGACATCACTTACACCATCGCCATAGGTAAAGCAAAAAGCTTCCTCGCCTTTTAAATACCTTGCAACTCGCCTCAGCCTTCCGCCCGTCTGTGTATCATCTCCTGTGTCGATAAGAGTCACGCGCCAAGGCTCGGAATTGCGTTGATGCACTTCCATCTTATTCTCAGCCATATCAAACGTAACATCTGACATATGAAGAAAATAGTTGGCAAAATACTCTTTGATCACATACCCCTTGTAACCACAGCAAATGACAAAGTCATTCACGCCATGAGCGGAGTAGCTTTTCATAATGTGCCAAAGTAGTGGCTTGCCCCCAATCTCGACCATGGGTTTCGGCTTCACATGTGTTTCCTCAGATATCCGAGTACCGAGACCACCAGCTAGAATGACTGCCTTCATAATTTAAGCTTCAAATGATAATAAAGATGACGAGGAGCACACAAATGCGTCAGAGAAAAATCTATGCTCAGGAAGCCCCTTAGCATTTAGCAATTGCCTCGCGCTATCGATCATCGCCTCTGAACCGCAAGCGAAAACAACCGCCTTATCCAAATTTAACGATTTTCTTATCAAGGCATTTTGAACATAGCCTCGAACCCCGTCCCAATTATTGTTGGCTCTTGATAACACAGGTACATAATTATACGTCCCAGCTAAACTGCTGAGGTCCCAGTAAAGGTCTTCGGGTGTTCTGCCGCCCCAAAAAACATTAACTGACCGAGGCATCTGCTGTGCTGAAAAATGACCAAGGCTTTCAAGCATGGATTTAACTGGCGCAAAGCCCGTTCCCGTAGCAAGAAAAACCAGATCACGCTGCGCAACATTACGCAAAAAAAAGGTCCCTAAAGGACCGTTTAACCAAAGAAGGTCATTTAGCTTGGCGCAAGAAAACCAGTATTCGCTCATGATTCCTTTAGGAATAAAGCGAATATGAAGTTCAAGTAAACTATTGGCAGCGCTTGAATTAGCTAACGAATAGCTACGACGGGCACCGCCTTGCTTGAGGACTTCGATATACTGACCTGGGAAGAAATCAAAACCTTGAGTCGGCGGGATACGTAAAACCACTCTAAGCACATCAACCGCTAATTTTTCTAACCTATGTATTCGGCAAGGTAATTTTTTAACTGATGGCAGAATCGTGCTACCAAAATCTTCAACTTCCAAGTAAATGTCTGTAGTTGCTGAGCGCACGCAACTGAGCACCCAGCCCGCCGCCTTTTCTCGCGCTGAAAGGCCTAATTCATCATGCAACGTGTAAGTTTTGCCCGAGAGCACCTTGCATTTGCAACTGCTGCATCGACCTATTTTACAACTATAAGGCAAAACTACATCCGCCTGAGTGCCAGCATCAAGAAGCGATTGCCCATCTGCGCTACTGAACTGACCGCCAGTGCTGAGACTGATGGTAGGCATTAATCGAGACCTTTTTGATTTTTATACAACTTTTTCTAGACCCACACAGGAAGAGTTTTCCATTGCCAATAGTTGATCTAAGCACAGCCAGCTAATTTTTCTCGCCTCAGCCTAAACTATATGGTGACGCGCATTCTTACTGAGGCAATTGTAAAAAAGCACAAAAAAACAAGCAGAGATCAGCGGCTTACGGCAGAAGAAACCAACTGTCTCTCGAGCCTTGTATTGTTCCATCTTTCTGATTTTACGAGCATTTTCCCAAAACTTTTTTGTTGATGCGCTAAGCATAGGAAAATACCGCGTGGAATGTTAACATTTCTGCAATGTTAGCATGTATATGCTATCATATGCTAGCATTTACATGCGGGCTGATATAATATCCCAAAAAACCCATATTCGTGAAATTCTGAATTAACACTCTTTAACGAGCATTTTTCAAAGAACTTTGTCTTTACGAAATTGATTCGCTATCTACAGAAGGAAAAAGAGCCGAATTCGGAAAACGAACGAAACTAATGTTCTGTTGGTGCATAGACTTGAAGTAGCATTAAATAATAATAGGCGATTCCAGAATGGATTTTTTTTCGATTGTAGAGGTAGTGTACGGCGACAGCTGTCTTCAGCTTCACTCAGCGGAGCTTTTTCTAAACAGGATAATTATTGAAATATCCCCTGAACAATTGCAACAAATTAGAGAGACGAATGGTGAGCTAAATATAGGCTCAGCGGCAATTTTAAAATTTTCTCGCTCTGATTCTAGACTGTTTATTCGTGGCAAGAAATACAGAGCAAATCTAACCAGCATAAGAAGACTAAAGTTTAACAAGTTCCACGCAGTATTTACTTTCTCTAAATTAACGCCAATCGAGAATAAAGAATTAAGAAATACTATTGAAAATATTTTAGCATTAGTCAATTAACTTTTAACGACACAACACGCCATTCTAAACAAAATTAGATACTTACCAAAAAATCTTAAAATTGTCAACCATGAAAAAAATACAAAACTTCCCTTACAATATTTGTATAGCTGTTTTTGAATATAACTTCCTCGGTGATTCTAAAAAAATCAAATCACTATTTAATTCAAATGCCTCACTAGGGAGATTTGAAATAGTTAACATCCTATTTTCTAGCGCAATTGATGAAGATTTAAATATATTTAGAAGATCAGAGTTGGATTCTGTGAAGAACTTTACGAAACAATCCGATGCTTTTTTAGCTACATTATCGATGATAGCAATGCTAGTAAGTCATGAAAACGGTATAAGTATTTATCACCCAAAATTATCAGAACCATGCCTCTGCAAAATTGGTTCAGCCATCATTAAAAAGGAAGCGCCAAATTTTAGTCTAAATGCTAGAGCTCTTTACGATTACTTCATTCACTACTATGTAAAAACGGCACACGGACATGAATACCTAGAAAAAAACAAAAACCTAGCAGTAGAAATTAAGAGGACGCAATTCAAAAGACTTTCACATAAATACAAAATAATTAAGAAAGTTCATGACTTTAAAGGCTCAAGCTGGATTGCAAAAAATATCTAACTTTCATCGTTTTGGACTTCCCCCCGATCAATTGACACTTTGAAGCCTCAATTTGAGGCACTTTCAAAGGCCTCGGGACTAACGCCTCCCAGATGACTGTGGCGCCGTGTTGGATTGTAAAACATTTCTATGTAAATGAAGATATCTGCTCGAGCTAAATCTCGAGTTTTATAGATACGCTTCTTTATGCGCTCTTTCTTTAAGCTACTGAAGGAAGATTCTGCTACTGCGTTATCCCAGCAATTTCCTCTTCTGCTCATACTGGGCTCTAAATGATGCTGGCGGCAAAAGCGAAGCCAGTCATCGCTGCCGTACTGTGAACCTTGGTCAGAATGAACAATCACATGATTCCCGGGCTTGCGCCGCCACACAGCCATTAGAAGTGCGTTTATTACGATCTCTTTCGCTAGTGATGGTTGCATTGACCAACCAATGACACGCCTTGAATATAGGTCAATCACCACTGCAAGGTACAGCCAGCCTTGCCAGGTGCGGATGTAAGTAATATCTGTTACCCATGCTTGGTCTGGCTGCTCGAAAGTGAAATTTCGCTCCAGCCTATTCAGCGATACTATTGATGGCCTGCCATAGATTTTGCGAGTCGTTTTATAACCGTATATTGCCCGTATCTTGTGCTCTCGCATGATTCGAGCTATTCGCTTTTTATTGACACACTCTCCCATCTCGCGAAGATCAAGGTGAACTCTAGGCGATCCATACACCCGACCGGAGGCTTCATACGAGTCTCGGATTAATGCTAATAAACGCCGATCCTCTTTCGCATGCTCACTAAGTGGAGTTTGTAACCAAGCATAAAATCCGGTACGTGAAACCCCTAGCAATCGGCACTGTGTACGAACACTATATTGGCTCTTGTGCTCATGAATAAAGCGGTACTTTACTCTGGGTTTACGGCAAAGTAACGCGCGGCCTTTTTTAGGATGTCCCGCTCCTCTTCAGTTCGGCGAAGTTGTCTTCGAAGAGTAAGAATCTCCTTCTTTGCGTCGATTAACTCTTGAGCTTGTTGCTCATTCTTTCCTGGCTTTACTGCTTTTAGCCAGCTGTAAAGACTGCGGCTAGATACACCTAAACGTTCAGCCACATCCGCTACGCTGTGTCCGCGTTCAGTGACTTGGCGTACAGCTTCTTCTTTGAATTCTGGCGTGAATCTTTGGTTACTCATGTCGCTTTCTCCTATGCTCAAAGAATAGCTCCAAATTGTCAGCCAAACAGGGGTAAGTCCAAATAGAGTCAAAATTATCAAAGACTTCTGGCTAAATTTTAATGGTACACTGAAAAGAGTGTTATTTAGAGAATTAATATTCCGAGCCCTCAGGCAACATTAAGTAAGAACCCGTAATTCAGTTGCAGCAAATTGAGCAGGTTCTTTTTATCTATAGGCCTAGATAATAAATAGCCTTGAGCTGAAATACCGGGGCTAATTATATGCTCAGTAAACCAGTGCAGTTGAGCGTCGGTTTCGATTCCTTCTACGACTATTCGAAGCTCCAATTCAGACGCCATTATCATAATATTTTTCAGTATTGTTTTGGAGTTCTCAGAGTGCGGGATATCATCCACGAATGATTTATCAATTTTAATTTCATCGAAACCTAAGTTTTTTATTCTACTTAGCCCAGAGTTACCAGTTCCGAAATCATCGATCGACACTTCAATTTCGTTAATGCGCAATCTGGCAATTGTACTTAGGGCAACCACATCGAATTTATCGATGCCGTGTTCAGTAATCTCTATGACAAGATTGCAACTGTCAAAGCGATGCTTTTGCAATAGTTCTACGATTTTATCGAATAAATCGTGCTCCTTAAGTACTTCAGGAGCAAGGTTGACGCTCACTTTGAAGTCGCAACCTGATTTTTCTGTTACAGCGCTACAGTCACGAAGCGCTCGATCTAAAGTGATAAGAAAAAAGTCAGTTGCGTATTCTGGCTTGTTCGCGAGATCAATAAATGATACTGGACAAAGAACGCCCAGTCTTGGATGTTGCCATCTCGAAAGAGCTTCAACCCCCACTATTTTATTGGTACTTAAACATATCTGTGGTTGATAGACGCAAGTAAATTGCCCGCAGCTCAGGCCTTCAAAAAACTCAAAGTCCGAAAACGATACGGCTTCAGGTGAATACACGCTTTCTGTCAAGTATTTTTCAGTTTCCGCATAGAGATGGCCCGCCATGATGGCTTTATTTATCTGCTTAAAAGAGAAAGGCTTGGAAAGCGTTTTAATCGAATTAAATCCATAGCACTCAGCCACTTTTAAGGCATTAAGCATGGTTTTTTTGCTCGCACCGCTAATCAACACAAGATCAATATTTTTCGCACTAGGAGATAGCAATTCCATAAAGACGATGGCGTCTGAACCTGGGATTTTTAGATCTAACACAACGTAAGATAGCTGCTCAATGATCGCTGTTCCAATTTTTGTATCGAAGCTACAGGAAACGTCATAAATGTCCTGCATGCCACTACTTAGTAACACATGATAGAAGGGGTCATCATCTACGACTAATAATTTTGGTTTTGCCGATTCAGTATCGCTCATAAAGTATCAAGACATTGCATAAGAGGATACTAATTCGAATCGCCCTCGGTGAAGCATAGCCGGGGTGCAGTCTTCGGGGAATTCACTGCTTGTAGATCCGTTAAATTCATACAAACCAGGAACAGACGGAACAGACGATGAACGTAAGATTAGTGTGGCGGGCAATTTTCGGGCATCAAGGCACAGGTCTTTGGCCTCGTTAGAAACCGTCAATATGACCATGTCACCATTCATCCCAACAGCAACGAGTGCTTTAACACAATAAAAATCGTCGCTCATACAAGACTTCCTCCCTCACATGTCTAAGACTTTCTATTAAATCATCAATTCTCTTAGAATATTGTTAAATATTGTTAAGCTCTTATATGTGACAGCTTGTCAGGACTCTTTTTGACAATCTTAAACAACGCGTACGTTATTTTACTTCCTAAATTCCTCACTATGCTGTTAAATAATGTAAAATTCTGTCTGCTAGCGAACTCTCAGGAAATACTCAACTCTTATTTACCGTGAAATCTAAAGATGAAAATTGAACGCTGTATTTATTTGCTTGACGACGACGAAGTATCTAGCCAAATATTAAAGCGACGACTAGAAGGTGCCGGATATAAATGTCACTGGTGCAGCACCTCCTCTCAGCTATTTAGAGTTCTAAATGAAATTGAGAACCTTGGAATATTCCTATTGGACTTTAATTTGGGGGGGGATGAGCTTACCGGATTGGAGGTTTGCAAAAGAGTAAAGCCTCTCTACAACAATCCGGTAGTGATGCTCACAGGTAACAGAAATACAGAAACTGTAGTTGCTTGCATAGCTGCGGGTGCTGACTTGTATATAGAAAAACCTTACGACTTTGAGCAGCTGGTTGCTAGACTCCAAGCCATTGTGCGCCTTTATAATCAATCCTACTCCCCAATCTTGCAGCGGCATTCAGCTGCCAAGACTACAAGTAAGGCGCTTATCTTTAACGCATCTATGCGCCGTTTTGAGCGTGAAGATGGTCAATTTGTACCTCTTACAGAAAAGGAGGTTGCGTTCTATGAAATCATCGACAGACATAACAAGAAGTTTTTGAGTAAGGATGAAGCCTATTTAATACTCTACGGTAGGGCGATGGATCCAATGAACAGGGCGATAGACAATTTGGCGTGCAGAGTTCGCTCAAAGTTAAAGTTGCTCGATTGCTCAGTGGAGTTACAGGTAGTGCGTGGAGCGGGATACAGAATAGTAAACACAGTAGAAAGATAGATACAAAAACTATAGAGGGGAAGTCTGAGAATGGTCGCTACAGAGTATTTTAACTGCTATAGGCTTCAAGAGGTTCTAGGTTCATGTAACAATAGTATCCTTGAAAGACTTTACACACTTTATATTGGACAGCTGGATGATTTTATTACGCTATTGAATAGCTCTAGCCTTCACGAAGACCCGGTGGAACTTGCATCTCTTGCCCATAGGTATAAATCTTCATCTCGAAATGTTGGGGCAGATCTATTAGCAGATTTTCTCGAACAACTTGAATCATCATTAGCGGAATCACGTACTAGTATCGATGCTATCGAATTTAATATGATTATAGCAATGTGCAATAAAACAAAAGAAAGTGTGCAAAAGCATATGAATTCAAAGTCTTGAGTATGTGCATTACAAATTAGTTACGTAAATCTCAGCCCTGTTTGACTTATTTATATGCACAATTTGAGGAGGTTATGGACTTCCCAGAGTTTACTAGACAGTTGATGATTCTTAAAAATACATCTCTTCAAAGTTCGCTGACGATACGCTACCTTTTTGCGAATGACGTTTTATCGGATTGTAGAACATCTCTATAAAATTGAATATCTCCCTCTTAGGCTTCTCTCTGGTCGAGTATATCTTTCGCTTTGTGACCCGCTTTTTGAATGTTGCAAAGACGCTTTCCGCGACCGCATTGTCATGACAATTTCCTCTTCGACTCATTGAAGGTCGGTTAGTAATAGGGGGATTACAGCGGATAAAGACGGTTTAGTATGTGCTCTTTAGCTAGGCTATTACTCAAACGCACTATGTACTAATTTGATCCTGTACTTAGTGTACTAAAATCTGTTAATTGCTCATAAAGAAAAAGCCCCAGCCATGAATATAGCCGGGGCTTGATCGCTCAGAAACGCGAGTCCGTCATTGTCACTACAATGAGTCAATACACTCGTTCACTTCCTGCTTAGCTTGCTCTATGAAAAATATTAAAGAATAAGTAGCAATTTGTTCGCGGCGAATACTGCGGCTGTGTGTTGAAAGACACAGCAAGCGCCTCGGCAGAGATCAATCAGATAGAACTAACGCTGCTTGATTCTTCCATGTCATCAATCGCGTCGACGATCTGCTGATACTGCTCTTCGCCAATAGGGGCGGCGTTAACTACATCGCTATCATCGAACTCAACCTCTGGGATTACTCGCTTAATATCGGCAGTGGTCACTGTCTCAGTTGCGCTTTGCAGCTCAAGTTGTGGCACCGCTGCTGTCAGCTCTTGAGTATTCAAAGTACCGTCCTGGTTGGTATCGGCCTCACTGAATGAAGGATGATCGCCTGCTAATGCAAAGCCTGAGGTGGTAAGAAGAATTGTAGACGCAATCAATAATGACTTTTTCATCGTTGTATCCTCACAGTTATCAAAAGTTTATGAATTTGTACTTTTTCCATGTACGCATCAGAGATATTGCAAGGCCTATGCCAGCGAAGAAATATGCATTCAAAACAAGGGCTTGTTAATTCCACCTAGGCAATTGAGGAGAACAGGTGTCGTGCTTGGGGAACACATTTAGGCCCGGTTTTGTAAGCATTTGATTTTAAACACCTTAAGTGTTGGGTAATGCTCGAGCGCGGCAACACGCCACGGGCATGTCTGGACTTCCCAGAGTTTACTAGACACCAATTATCGTTAGAATC
>CEWQ01001057.1_pt1 | contig 12068 bp, 7 predicted proteins | sample 531161 | NCBI WGS metagenome assembly CEWQ01 (sample SAMEA2621548, study PRJEB7988) | marine metagenome | isolation source: saline water (ENVO:00002010), including | reverse complement strand
TAGAGAAATATTTGTTAATTCGTGTCGAATCTCACAACAAAAGCTAATGCTAGGTCTTTATCATTTTTAACAGGTTTGGCTAATTTTCCAACTGCAAGTATTTCATTTGCATCATTATACAATATAACATTGGTAACGTAAGTTGCAAATTCAGAATGTGATGCTGCTCCTATTAATTGTGTACCAATCTCGTAACCTGAAGTACTCCAAGAACTTGTAGCGTAACCAATAATATTATAATTAAAATTATCGTACATACTATTAGCTTCTATTGATTGTTCAAATCCTGAAACGGCTACACTACTACTATAACCTTGTTTTATACTATTATTTGTAGTGTGTAAAAATTCATTTTCACCTGCTCTACATACGTATTCTCTTTCGTATATAGTTTGAGTAGAATCAAATTTTATTGTAAATCCATCTGAACCATTGTTTGTACCGACTTCTTTATACGAACCTGTATTTGTTATTACTGCCAAACCATCATCATAAAAAAAGTTTCCTACTACACTACCACTACCTTGAGCTGAAACAGCATGATTAGCATAACTTGAAGAAAATGCTACATCGTATAAATTTCCTCTACCGTCATCTTGTAAAATAAGTGTTGATGCTGTACTGTCATCAGTTATTCTTACTGAAGTAGGTCGGACACGTTCACCGTATAGTTTTTGTGGAACTGAAATTATTGTTGCCGTGTCGTGTAATTGTCGTGTATATGGTCTTCGTAAACCATAAGTTCTTCTTCGTGTAGAATTATCTAATGTGGATAGTGGTTCAGTATATGTATAAGATAAAACTGCGTCAGACGCTGTAGGTACTCCTCGAATATAATCGATATTACCTCTCATTTGTGTTATATCTCTATAATATAATTTGTGAATGGTTTGATATGTAGGTGCACTATAAAATATACTTGATGAAATTGTTGTAGTAGCTGCAGTATTGATATCAAAGTTGTGTAAATTTGAATCAGTAGGTTTTATTAAACTCATAGCATAGATACCACTACCACTATCAGCCTCGTTTAAAGTGAATGTTTTATGTGTTTCAAATGAGGATATTAAAACATCTTCTGGTTCAAGATTTTTCTTGAATGACATTTTTTACCCCCTTTAGAAATCAAGTTTGACTTTTATAAGAGCTTCTCTCGATTTTGATTTTATAATCGGTTTACTTAATTTTGCTATAGCTAACAACTCGTTATCGGCGTTATACATTCCAACAGTAGTTATAAAAGTCTTAGGGTCTTTTTGTAATCCAGGTACAATTCTTTTAACACCTGATATTGATTCAGTATAAAAAGTTTCATTTGTTGTATTATTAAACTCTTTAGCTGTAGCTCTAACAAAGAAATGACGAGATGTTATTTCTTCTTGTCGTTTTGCAGAGAAGTAAGCTCCTTCTTTTATAGCGTTAGAAAACAATCTAGCGTTTCTATCATCACTATTAGAACCACTTTTTGTAATTAAGTTTAACGGAGCATTTTGTAATCTTATTGGATTTAATACCATACTACCTAAAGTTGGATAAAATAACCCGTATGAACCGATTGATGTTCCTTCATCAGCTGCAGTTGTTTTAACTGTAGTTCCATCTATAAGACTACCACTAACAATATTATATTCAGGTGAGAAATTTCTTTGGTCTGTATTACCACCTTTATTTGTATTTGAATCATCAATTAACTTAACAGTATGCAAGCCATCATTTACATGCAACTCCCAACCACCTGGTTCTAATGCTTCTCTAATTCTTGCTCTATTAAATGTTAATGCATAAATTTGTTTTACATCATCTAAACCACTAAATTTAAATCTTTGTGTTTGTGGTGGGTTTATCATATTATTAAACTGACCAAATACTGCTGCAGTAGTTCTATCACCGGCTGTACCTGGTACACCTAAAGATGCACTACCTTCAGCATGACCATAAGCAACACCAAACTGTACAGATGCTGACGTGTTAGTTCCTGGGTCGTATCTGTATACATCAACATTGTAGTCACCAGTATTTGTGTATTGAGTAGATGATGTATGAAACGTAGTTATACTTGACGCTCCATCTTGAAAAACACCAGAAGTAACAATTGCTACGTCTGATATTTTATCATCTTCTGTTAATGGTTTATACATATCTTATTCCTTTAAATTTTAATTTATAATTCATAACTAAATATTATCCAGTTCCTTTACCGCTACCATATCCACCACTGTTACCACCACCACCACCACCGCCACCACCAGTATTAGTAGTAGTAGTAGGAGCTGTTGCAGTAGTTGTGCCTTGAGCAGAACTTGGGTCTACTGTACTACCTTCATCTGCTTTTACAGATACAGTAATTACATTTACTATTCCAGAAGTTACACCTTGAACTGTAACAGTTGTTGTTGCAGTTGGGTTAATTGATTGTGCGATTACAGTTGCGGTTGCTTGAGTAACTGTTCTAGCTGAAGGTACTCCTTTAAATTTTACTATGTTTGTGTTTTCAATTGTAAAAACATAATCTTCTGCTGTTCCACCTATAGTAGTTGGGGCAAATGGTATTTCTGAAAATGTGTCAACGTTGGCATAACTAAGTTGTGCAACATTAACTTTAACACCAGCTAACGATTGATTTACAAGAAAACTGTTAAAGGCCCTTCGATTAGGTGCTGCTTCTAATAAAGACATATTCTCTATCGCTACACCATACGAATCTGTACCGTCTGGATGTGTTACGTCATATAGTGTGTAATCTATTTCTTCATCACTAAGTGCAAACTTAGTAATATTAAAATTACCACCTTCTGAAAGTAGCTGACGACCTCTTTTTGTAAGAATTGCATCTACTGTGATGCTTGAGTTATCTAAAAAGCCCATTATTTATCTCCAAGATTAAAAATTTGATATAACTTTACTGTAAATAAATATATATCTTCTAAGTTTTTCAACAATTTAATTTACTCTGAATCTATGATGTTTAAGTTTGTATCAGTAGAATCTGTCGGTACTGCGACTGTTGGTGAAGTTACTCTAATAACAATAGGGTAATCACCGTCAGTTGTTGTTGATATTGTGTTTTTGACACCTTCGTAAAAACTGTTATTTAACGCTGTTATATCTTGATAACCTGGGTCTAAGTCAGTTTCTACTAAGGATTTTGAACTATACAAGTTTACATATCTATCGAGTGATGTTAATTGACTCTGTGCGTAATGTACTGAACTTGTATAGAAAAATTTGTATTGTTGGTTAAGTTCTGATTTTCTATTATCTAATACTATTGAACCAGTTGGTTCACTAAACACTTTACTAGGTCCACCAAACTTAGCAGAACCACTTATGTAAAGAGTTTCATCACTTATATATTTGTGTCGTTGTTGATTTAAAGTATATAACGATGGTGTTAAAAATGTAGCAGTGCTATCTATAGTACCTGTGTAATTAGGGTATTCAGTTTCTATAGTAATTGTAGAACCACTATTTTCTTGTTCACCGTACGCTTTAGTATCTACAAATCGAGATACATTAATTGTATCTTCATAAAATGGTTGAGTAAACGTTGGATTATTTCTTTGAACTGGAGATTTTGACCTTTCAAAAATACTACCTTCAATTAAAGTTCCCATATGAGTTTTTGCTCGAGCTGGTACAAGTTTTCTCAATTGTTTAAATACTGACTGGTCGTAGTATTTTATAATATGCATGTAATCCCAAAATGTTGCACTACCTGATGTATACTTTTTAAAGTATTCATTAGATACATTTGTTAATCCAGTATAGTTTTCTGAGAAATTATCTCGTGGGTCACCTAAATATTGATTGAAATCTAAGTTAGCAAATGATGAAATTATATCTTCATTTATAACATCAACAGGTGAAAAGTATATCCCCAACTTCGGTGAATCAAGTGGTGAAAAATCATTTGCACTTTGGTCAAATCTTTCATTTATACTTAATGAAGCACCACTACCACTAAGAGCATTGTTTTCTATTCTAATTTTTGTAGCCATTCTACGATTAGGTCCAGAGTTTGGAACGATAGTTTTTGTTTTATCTACTACACTTTCAAACGTATTTTCTCCACCAAATCCTTGAGCACTACCTGTTTGTGTATAAGTTTGATTGGCACTTACATCTCTAATACTATCACCGTCTGATAAAGTTGTATTATCATCAAATGAAAATCTTCTTACTAAATTGTAATATGATGAAGATGGACTATTTCCAACATATGATTTTGGATTTCCCACGTGAAGATTAAATGACTGTTCTTCTAACGGTTCAGTCCATAATCTAAACTCCATTAATGACCCACCAAATCTACCAGCGTTAAATATACCTGAAGCAGTACCAGAGTTATGACCACCTATAAATAAATCACCACTACCAGTCCAAGAAGCGTTATACGATTGAGATGCTGAACCTGTTATATGAAGGGTTGATTTTGAAGAATGAATTATTCTATCTAATCCAGCTTCATATTTTTTAACATATAAATCATAATTAAAATTATCATCAATTGAATCTGTATTAGTAGAAACTTTTCTTAATGATATATCATCCCAAAAAATTGTTGATTGTGGTTTTACATTTTCAAATCGCACACCTAAGTTTGCGGTGTTTGGAAACTTTATTGTTTTTTGAACTACGATTTGTTTCCACTCTGTTTCATTTAAACCAACTTGTTCTGATGATTTTATCCCACCTTCTTGTAAACTATATTCAAATTCTTGGTCCCAATTTACAATCTCTTCATTTGAATCTAATTCAAATAAACTTAACCTACCTACAGAATCAACTATACTTGAAGAGACCTTGGCGTATGCTGAGAACATAAATGTTTCACCTTGACTTACACTTGTTGCAGCTATACTGTCAGTAATATCATCTGTTGGTTTTTTATAAAATTTAGAAAATGAAGAACCGTCAAATGATGTATTTATATGAACTAAACTTTTTGTACCGGACTTAGCTACATCTGAACTACTAACTATTTGTATATCTCCGTTTTCAGCATTTGATATACCGTCAATAAAAGGTGGATTAAATAAGCTTACAGTTTCAAATGATGGAAATAAAAATAACTCGGGTTCAATTTTAGTTTTTTTCAACATAACAGAATGAAAATCACCATCATAAACTGGTAATAATGATGAACTAATTTCTTGTAATCCAAATGAACCTGTTAACATAAATGAAACTGTACCATAATTATCAGTTGAACCATTATCTTTTAATTTTATAGCCCAATCAGTATCTTTCTGAACAAGTATTTGGTCTGAACCTGAGACAGCTCTAAATCTAAATTCAACTGTATCTGGTTTTCTGTTACTATCATCATCGTTATCCCAAGAAGTTTCAATGTATTGTGTACCTTTAAATCTTAATGCTCGTGTAAACTTTCTAGCAATTTCAAATTGTGCTTTATGATTAGCTTTTTGTAATCCACCAAATTCACGAACTCTTAAAATACTACTTGGAATACCATAACAATTCAATACACCTTTTAATGCACCGAGGGTACCTTTTGCTTTTAATAAGTAAGGCATACTCGCCATTAATCTTTTTGTTATTTCTTTTGAAATATCCCCTTCAGGTGGTGAACTTAAAGAACCAGATGTATAAAGTGAATACGTTGTACCACTAAGTTTTTGTCCAAACCCAAGTCTACTTAAATCTAATAAATCTTTACCATCTTGTTGAGTCCAACCTAATGACTTGGCTAGATTAAAAACTAAATCTTTTGAAAACCCTTCAGATAAATCATTTTGTCTATCTGTAACGTCAGCCATTGCTGTTGTATAAGACCATATTTCATCAAATTGTTGTCCTATCATATCAAGAAAATCAAAAAACTGATTATTTTGTATATCGTCCTTAACGTGTTCAGGTAATAAATTTACCAATCTATTTGAATTTTCTATATCATATAAAGATGCACTATATAGTTGTCCTGTTTTACTTCCAATACTACCATACCAGTTTGTAAACTCAGCGTGTGATGAAGTAATAGGTGCGAATGGAAATTCGTAAGACCCACTACCAGCCTTAGGCCAAGAAGCGTTTGGAAATTCTCCTATAGAACTTGTTACGTAAGATGACTTTGTACTATAAAGATAAGTTTCATATGTATCAAGATTTTTCTTAACACCTCGTATCTTATTATCAACAATAGTTAAATCTCGTTGAGAATTTGAAATATTTACTAACGAGGCACTCTCTGCAGTGTATACTTCAAGTAGTTCAACTTTATATTTAAAATTCTTTAATCGTTTTTCAGCTGATGAGAAATTTATAAAGTTGTCATAGTTAGAATAATCAATGTTTAAATTTGTAGATTTTTCAGTTAAATATTTATCTTCAATTTCTTTTTGTAATCTTGCATCAGATGTAACTAAATCATCATAACTTTTAAATTCAGTTGAACGTTTAGTTATAGGTGATTCTACTTGTGTTGAATCAGGAACTCGTAATACCAATACATCTTCTTCTTCTTGTTCGTATGGTTTTAATTCAACTACCTCTGTTACTTGTGGAAGAATTTCCCTAACTATATATACTTTATCTTTTTCTGTAATATCAGGTGGTAACGGTTCGTATAATTTAAATATAGCTGAGTACGGTGAATCTTCAAACGTTTCACTATCAGTTTTTACGTTAGTTGTGAGTAATAATTTATCATCACCAAAATGTAAAAATGTATTTAAATCTCTTTTATTATTTATATTATATGTTATATTAAGATTTCTAAAACTGTCAGTTGGTGATAAATTAGGTATTTGAATTTGATTAGTAAGTTTTTCTTTTAATTCGTTCCAAGAAGTTCCAAGGTTAATTTTATCATCTTGTATACCAATGATTGAAGAAACAAACGGTGTATAAACTGGTACCCTAGCAGGAGCTCCACCTGTCATTTTAAATGCATATTGTTCTAAGTCTCCGGCTACCATATCAGCGTCTGTCTCAGCACCACCTGTTTTTTGTTCAGTTAACGGACTGACTGATATTAAATAATCACCGTTATTCTCAGCACTGTTTTTTATAGTATCACTTAGTGTAAATATAGTTTGTTTACCTTGACCAGTCCCAACATCAAGTTCACTACCGTCAGGTTTAGTTACAGTCCATTTGTACTGGTCAGCTACTGTATTAGTTTCAAAAGCAATTGCGACGTTAAGTTTACCTACGTTACCTTCGTTTAATCCACTATTTATTAATTTAATCATTTTATTTTTACTTTAACTTACTCTAATACAAGCTGGTATATGTATTGTACTTGGTTGTCCATCTTTAGGTTCAATTGTTAACTTAACACCGACATTAATATGTTTACTATGTAGACTTATTGTCACTTCACTACCATTTGTAGAGTTTACAGTTAATTTTAACGGTAATGATATATTAGCCGTAGGTTCTACAAACATAACATCACCTTCATAATTTGAACCATTTGCAGTTATTTTATTCCAACCTGCTGGGTTAGTATCCCAATCCCAACCAGTTAGTTCCCACGTGTATTTAGTAGCTACATTAGGTTTACTTGAATTACTCTTTAGAGTAATGGTGTTTGGATTATCTTTACCATTCCAATCATAATGAGGATAACTTATTTTATCATAGTTAAGTTTTTTAATTTCGTTTAAATTAGTAGCTGGAGTTGAGCCTCGACGGGCCGTACGAGCGCTCATAAGGCGTCCTAAAAAGGATGGATATTCAATTATAGCTGTATCAGTTGGTAGTGAACTATCGTCTAATCCTTTAAAAGCTTGAAAAGCATCAGTAAAAAATCTATCACCTTTACTGTAACCAGCTAAACTATCATTTGATATAAAGAACTGAGCCTGGATTATTGATGACTCTAATTCTTCAGTCGCACCCTCAACTTGACTTCCATCTATAGCTGCTGGTGGTGGTAAATATTCTTTTATAAAAGCATTATTAATTGAAATGAAACCACCTATCATTTGTTGTGTTAAGTGTCCAGTATCAGATACTTGCATTGTTTTACTATCACCAGCTAAAGTACCACCTTGTACATCAACTTCAAGAACCGTACTAACATTTTGTGGTAGCTTTAGTGTTTTTGATGTTACTTGTGATTCTAAAAAATTATTTTTATATTGTATGTCGTTAATAGATTGTGGAGCTAGTCGAACTTCTTTTCTTGAAGCTGATATTTTATGTACAAAATATTTATTCTCTTTTAAAAATAACTCTTTGGAATTATCATCATGTACTGCACCTGTCATAATCTTACCATTAAGCATCGTATGATAATTTTGAGTATTAAATATTATACCATTTGAATCAACTAATACTGTTTCATGTGAACCGGCTATTTTTCTAAGAAAGTTATATTTTACAACATACTTACCTCTATCATAACCCATTTTTCGTAGAATAGTCCCGGTGTTTAATTTAATACCAGTAAAAGTGTCATATGAGTAATCAGAAGTATCTGCGATACCACCTTCTAAAAAGTTATTATTAGTATCATAAATTAAAACTTCAACACAATCATTTAAATTGGTAGTAAACTCTCCACCGTAATACGCATTTTCAACGGCTTTTAAATCTACTGTCTGTCCAGTTTGTAAAAGTTCTAAGTCGGTTTGGTTTAATCTACTCATTATCCTACAGGTTCTCCGTCAGGTATATTTCTTATCTGACTATCAGTTAATGTTACTATTGTATCTAACACATATTCGTTACCATAATATATTGCAAGGTTAACAAATTTTCTTTTTTGGTTATTTTCAATTAACCACCTATCATAATTTGTTGGCTCATCATTTGTAATTACATTACCATTTTCAGCATCACCTGGTAATTCTGTTGCAAATCTATCTGTTGCTAACTCAGATATAGTTCTATCAACTATTTTTTCTAAACTTTTATTTTTAATATATCTTGGATACGATTGTGTATTTGTTGATTTAGATAATTCTTGTTGTTCTTTTGTTAGGTAATCAGAATATAATGAACTATTACTTACGTCTATATCTTCTATACCATTTGAGGATATAATATCTTCAAAAGAATATAATATGTTATTTTTTCTAAAACCGATTGCCGCAAATTCTTGTAAATCTTCTAAGTAGCTAGTTCGAAGTTTAGATACGAACTCAGTATAGAAATCTACGTTTTGTAATTCTTTTTTTGAGTATGGCATTATAGACTTACCTTAAATGTAAATCCCTCGTCATAATATTGGTCTAATTCATCTGCTGTACCTTCGTCAGTTACTACTCTGTATTGTAAAGTATAATATCTTTCTGGTTGATATCCGTTTAAGTCTAAGTTAAAATAATTACCTGTTGAATCACAACTTAATTTTGAACCGGTTCCATAAGGTACAATTACATCATCTGTTTCAGCGTCACTAATTGAATAAAATGTAGAACCACTTGGTAAATATTTAATTGTCAATCCAGCTGGAGTGGAAGAATATGTTTTTGTTGGGAATCTTTCTCTACCAACAACTCTAAATCTAGCTCTTGAATTTTCTTTGTATTCTTTTCGTAAACCTTTCATATAAAGTACACTATCTTCTAAATTAGTAGAACTTAACGCATCTAACGAACCAGTAGACCAAGTTGAATCATCCCATACAGCCTCTAATGTAGGTGGGAATATTGTATTTGTGTTTGATGAGAAAAATGAAAAATTACCTAAACGGTCTGTATTACCTTCTGAAGATGATGGATTATTATTTCCTACACTACCACTTCGTTTTACTAAAAAACCATCATTTACAATTGTACCATTTAACCAGGCATTTACAGTACCAGTAACATCTATTTTTAAATCTTGTGATTTATGATTAAGTGACGCTGATGCTGCTGGTGCTATACTTGAGGAATACCATACACCACCTGCTCCATCTTCAGCTCCACTTCCACTTGCCCATAATGTACCATTAGTTTCATTATATCTATATTTCCAACTACAACCATCTGCTGTTTGTGGATTATCATAAGAACGACCTGTTCCCATATCCCAAGAACCACTGACTGGATATGCGTATAAACTCTGTGATGTTGCTAATGCTTTTGGATTAGCGTCATATAGATTTAAAAAATACTTAGCTGCTCTACTACCTGTTTGATGTATTAAACCTGAAGCTGAGGCTTCTTGAAAAAAAGTTGTATCAAATTTTATTAAAATTCGAGATACATCAACACTCGCTCCTGTACCACTAACGTTTTTTCTAATCTCTAATACTTCATCCATACCAGAGTTTACGCTTGAACTGGCTTCAAAAATTGTTGAGTCTTTTTCAGGAAATATAAAATAATGCATTAACTTACTCCACTGTACCCTGATTATCACCAACAACTTTTCCTTTGATGTCTGTGTTCGGGTATTTAATTTCAAAAATACTTGGGTCTAAGGCTGGATATAAAACACCATCAATCATACTATTTTTTATATCATAGAAGTTTCCAGAGTAGCCTTGTCCAGCTTTATATTTATTTTCAATTTTTATTACTGTATCAGAATCTATAGGTGGTACAATTGATGCTACACCATCTACTAATGATAATTCATAAGCAATATCTGATAATACAATCGGTTGACCTATTTGCCATCTATCAATATCAAAGAAATCTTTTACAGCTGCTACACATTTAAGTAACACCTCGTTCTTTGCAAATTCAGCTTTTGTTAATATTGCAAAGTTAATAGCTATGTTAATAACATAAGCATCTTTAATGTTGACGGCGTCAGTTACCAGTCTGTATTGTGATAAATATGTTTTTAAATTTTCTTTTACAGTTTGATTTAAATTTGTTAGTTTTTTATTTGAATTATACCCTAAAGTGTACATATTCATAGCAAGTGGATTAGGTGTTCTGACTTGTAATGATTTTATTGTTCTTTGATTATCAACATCATCTTGTGTTACTACTCGTTCTAACTCATCGGTACCAGTTGACCTATTTAATTGGTCATCTTGTACTAAATGAACTTTTGCAATATTACCATATTTAGCTGGTAAAGAATACGCTCTAACTATATAATCTTCTTTTGTTACGGCTCGTTGTTGTGCTTGAAAATATGCTAACGCGTTTTCTCTAACTTCTCTAATTGACTCACCGGCTGAACCACCTGTAGCTGGTTTTGGATTAATAAATGATACTGAATCTTTTGATTCTTGAACTGATGTTGTAGATAATAAAGTATCTGATATCTCATATGAAATACTCGATATTGAAGTTATATCATTAGCATTTACATTATCAGTAATACCACCACCGTAAGCATATTTTATAGTAAGTGTTGTATTAGATGGAGCTAAACCAAATGATTTAGTTTTTAAAAAATTACTTGGGTCAAACGCCGTAGTTAAAAATGTTGGACTACCAGGTAATGTTGAACCTACCATTGATGGATTTGGAATTATTTCTTCATCTGGATTATTAGATATCCCGGCCCCAAATCTTAAAACTGATGAATCATTTTGGTCAATGTATCTTGTAAATCTACGAGAAGTTTTATTTAATTTTAAGATATAAGGTGAAACTTCTCTGTTAACTACTGATGTGGGGTCGTTAGTAGCGTTGTTTTCAATATCAGTAAAAATTGTATCTCTTGCTAATGAGTCTACTTCATACCAACTATTACCATCACTATCAGTACAAGAAATAACTTCTATAACTTTTGGATTTGATAATTTTATTTGACCATATTTTTCAGCCGAACCGAATGTAAAAGTTTCTGATACTATGTTTCCACTTGCGGCCTTTACTTTCTTTTTTAATAAATACTTTGTTGGTATATTATCTTCACTTTCAAATATTGTAATATCTCGAGGTTCGTATGAACTTGAGAACTTAAAGTTTGCATCGTCTACTGTTCTAAATGTTGTACCTGTACTTGTCGAAATGACCTGTGTACCCGCTTTTACATTGAGAGCATACCTTTCGTCAGGCTTTTCATTCAGTGCCGGGACGGTCTGGAATACGTCTAATACTACTGAAGCTGGTGCTGTAACATTTGGTTTATATCCGAATGATTGTGCTATATTATAAACATTTCTTTTCTCTTCAGCGTATGCTAATAATGATTCTCTAAAT
>CEWQ01021709.1_pt1 | contig 12892 bp, 9 predicted proteins | sample 531161 | NCBI WGS metagenome assembly CEWQ01 (sample SAMEA2621548, study PRJEB7988) | marine metagenome | isolation source: saline water (ENVO:00002010), including | reverse complement strand
ATGGCATGAACGTGCATACTGTTCTGCACGAGATGACTCACGCTACTACCTCGGCGTCTTTGGCAAATCCGTTACTACCGGAAACCATGCAGTTGAAGAACTTGTTGACGGCAGTTCGTAAAGAACTAGGCGATGTATACGGCACCCGTAGCCTCGATGAGTTCGTGGCCGAAGCCTTCAGCAACCCCGAGTTCCAGAGTGCGCTAGCTCTGCTGAAGTTGGACAACGGCAAGATGTCAGGCTGGGAGAAGTTTACCAGCGCAGTACGCAACATTGTGCGCAAGCTCATAGGTCTGCGCCCAAAAAACCAAACGTCAGTGTTAGACCAAGTGGATAGCATTATCAACGGCATGCTGGCTCCATCACCTGCCACACGCGGCGCTTCTATCATATTGCTAGAATCGGGGACTTCCAAAGGCAGCTTAAATATTGCCAAGAGCGCAGTAAAAGCTGTACCAACGAGTAAACGTGCCGAGTACGTGGAGATGGCAGCGGACGTCGTCTATAACAGCGGCGAACCTGCCTTACGTGGTGTGAAGAATATTATCCTCGGATCGCTGGACTCCCGCATCCTTGCAGATGTTGCGAAGAAAAAGATTCCGTTTGCTCCGCAGTTAAACATTATGATCCGTAAGATGAGCGGCGCTATGCGTAAACGCACTGATGCACTGGATGCCATGGTTGGTAATTACGCAGCGTGGGCACGGAAGGCTCAAAACAAAGCAGCGGTAAAAATACTTAACAATATTATCCCTAAGTCTACCGCACTGACAGTAGACCCCTCACTTCCTCGCGGGTTCTATAGCTCCTACAAGACCGCGTATCACGACTTAGTTACCAAGAAATCTGTGGTAAAAGAGTTTTCGACTGAACAGGCGCGGACTGCTTGGGTGCAAAATTTTAACGCTAAGGTAGATGCAGCTAAAACTACCAAGGCAAAAAACATGAAAGACCCTGATCCGCAAGACTTGGAGACTTACGATGCTTTACGTGAGCAGTATGTCAGCATGGGAACGCAGGGTCAGGCGTTCTACCGTCAGATGCGTAACTTTTTCCAAGATACGTATGACGAAATTTTACCTGCGCTACGTACTCGTTTAGAGGCTACTATTAGTGACCCTGCTACCCGTGCCTCGGCTTTTGAGAAGTTGTCCGATATTCTTATGAAGGAAAGTGGTATTATCCGTCCTTACTTCCCATTGATGCGTAAGGGTAAGCACCGCTTGCAGTACACAGCCTTAAACGAAAAAGGCCAACCTGACGTAATAGTGGAATACTACGAGAACCGCAGATCGCTGAATAGAGCGTTTGAACTCGCGAAAGGCGTAAGTGTAGCGGGGACTCAGCCGGAGTATACTCGTGCAGATCAGCCGATGAACTTCAACGCTGTTCCTAGCTCCGGGTTTGTGTACGACATCTTAAAGACTATGGAGTTTTCCAAGGGCAATTTTCGGGGCAAAGACGGTAAACCAGACAACAAAGCGTATGAGGCGGCTGTCCAAAGCGTTGTAGACCTAGCCCTCGATGCCATGCCCGAGCGTTCACTCATGCAGGGGTTCCGCAGACGTAAAAACGTGCGCGGTTATATTGGGGACATGACACCCACCAAAATAGGTGACACCGAGTTCGATGCTATAACTATGATGAAGGGGAAGGGCCGTGACCTGAACCGCCAGATTGTGCAGATACAATCGGCAGCGGAGATCGAGAAGTTCCGTATTCAGTTGAAAGATGGAGGCTACCTAAGCAACCCCGAGACTGCGGACATTGCACGTAAGTTAGATCAGATCGCCGCGTTCGCTCAGAAACCTAACGTCCCTCGTTGGTCGCAGGTAGCTAACGGTGTCGGCTTTAACCTGACCATGGGTTTAAACTTTTCGTCGGCGGCTATCACGTTCTTCGATGTGGCTATGAGTGCTATGCCGGTTATTTCCGCAGAGTACGGGGTAGTAAAAACCGCCGCTGCATACCGCGCCGCTATTAAACTAATGGCGAACGCCCCAAAAACACGGGGTATCATGGTATCTGGCCCAGAGGGTGCGCCTATAGAGCAAGAAGTAAAAATGGGCATAGTCGGCAAGGCTATTTTTAACTACGAATACGGCCAACTGCCTCCAGAAATGCAGGAAAATAGAGTAGATTTATTGCTTAATATGGCTAGTGACCAAGGTCAGGCCAACCAGTCTATGACGCAGGAAAGCCTTGAAGTAGGCCGCGATGCTCCTTTAGAGGGTATTAACAAGTGGAGCAGTGCCATGTTCCACCACTCGGAACGCTTCAACAGAGAAACAACTCTAACTGCAGCGTACATGCTGGAGGTGCAAAAGCTAAAAGCTGGAGGCAAACAGCTTACCGACCAACAGTACAAAGACGCAGCGCAGAAAGCTATTGACACGACCGAGTTTACACTTGGTTCGACTGCAGCTGCGGGGCGTCCAGTATGGGCACAAAGTGGTGTGGGTAACGTAGCCTTCTTGTTCAAACGGTTCGCCATCGCCAAATACTACATGATGTATAAGTTGGGTCACGAGTCTATTGGCACAACAAATGTTGAAAAGATCGTGCAGGAGCAGGGTGTAACCCAAGAGCAAGCGCAACAAATTGTGGCCGAGCGTAAGGTAGCGCGGCTTGGACTTCGGAACTTCTTAATTAGCACGGGTGTTATGGCAGGCGCTGGTGGCATGCCGATGATGGGTGCTTTGGGTGCCATATACAACATGTTCGCTGATGACGATGAGGACGATTTCGAATCCGCACTGCGTAAATATACTGGAGAAGGTATATACGGGGGCCTAGCCAATCAAGTTCTTGGTATCGACGTTGCTAGTCGTATATCACTCAACAGCCTGCTATATCGCCCACCGTTTATCGAGAAAGACCAAAGCCCTATCTTTACCCTCGTGGAACAGCTAGGTGGTCCTTTGATAGGCTTGACTAACAACGCCCTTCGCGGCGGCACAGAAATTATAGACGGTCTTAAAACGAGCAACAGTGATGCCGTTCTACGTGGTACCGAAACAGTGATGCCTGCGTTCCTACGGAACATATCTAAGGGGCTTAGGTTCTACAACGAAGGCGCGACCACACGTCGAGGTGATGCAGTCACAGAAGACATCAGCCTATACAACGCCCTGATGCAGGGGAGCGGGTTCGCACCAGAAGCATACGTGCGTGAGCTTGAGTACAACCGAAATGTTATGCGCCGTAAGAAGACTGTGTCAGAAAGACGCTCCAAGCTAAACAAACGTCACAACATGGCACAGATGGCAGGTGACAGAGAAGAGATGCGTAAGATACGCAGGATGATGCGGGAGTTCAACGAAAGCCTACCCCAAGGTGCCGAAGACCGTAAGATTACAAACAAAACTGTGGAAAATTCTTACAGGGCTTTTGTTAGGAACTCTGGGAAAGCACGGGGCGGTGTAATGCACACGCCGTTCATGGACAAAATACGTGACGAGTTTGACCAAGGCTTCCAAGGCTTTTAACGAAAAAAGCCCCCACGCGAAGTGGGGGCCAGTGGGTACACGGAGAACAACACTAGGAGCAGTAATGTCGTGCCTGTACTGTTACACAGTACGCCATGCCCGTAAACCTAATTTACCGCCTTCCACACATACTTGGATGTCGAACTCCCATTTTTTACGCTTTGCGAGTTTCCGCAGCTGTTCTGCGGCCTTTTCAGTGTTGACACATGGGACGAATATAGACGACTTAACGCCCATATCCTCCCACTTTACTGTCACCCGTAACCCGTCAGGGTCTAGGTCATCAATCTTCAAGACCTTCTGATCCATCACTAGTATCCCCCAACCCTGTAAACTTCATCACTAGTACCGACTCGGGCGGCATATTGAAGTCAGTGCCCTTTGTCAGGCGTTTCTTCGCAGTCTTAGCAGATAGCTTTTCTTTCAAGTCGTCTACGATGCTTTGATAGTTTATCTGCTGGTCCACACACCACTGCCTGAATGGTTTAACCCGTAAGAAGAGCAGCTTTGTATCAGGCTCGTAACGTGCAACCAAATGGCCTTTGGGCGCTGCACTAACAGGGACAAGCTGATTCTGCCCATGGTTGGCAGTAGCTCGTAGGTCTTCGGTGCTCTCGATCTTGAGCATGTTATTGTAGTTCTCTGACAAGTAGTTGTTGAGCGTTTCGGATACAGATGCACCCACGTCGTTCACAAAGTTGTTGCGGGATATTAACTCGCCGACAACCCACCTGTATACCGCAGGTACGTCATAGTTTATGAGGCCTAGTTTCTTAGCGAAGATCAGACCCGCTATGATAACTGCGTTTCCGTTGGACCAGAAACGGTGCTCGGGGCCAAGCCCAGCTGCTTTATCCAGACGTACACGTACAGATTCTACTGTGCGATTTACCTCGTCTTTGTTGTTCATTACCCACTGTATATATTCCTTCCCAATGTGACCGTAGTTTGTCTTGAAATCGTTTATCAGGCCGGCTGTGTTAGTGTTGTCCCCCTTAACGAAGTTCATCTTTTTAACACGTATCTCGAACATCCGTAGCATCTCTGCTTTCGGCGTTGCTTTGTGACGCCCCAGTATCTCCCACGCACTTGTGTTGCCTGAACTCAACGCAAGGAGATGCCAAGGTTTGCCTCTCGCACGTTCTGTGTTGTCACTATTGGACATACGGTTTTTCTGCCGCCCACCAGACACCTGATAAACGTAATCAGACATCTGATCGCCATTCACGTTAGTCATCTCGTCCGACACCAAGGGTATGTTGTGCATCACTTCGCCACGTAGCATCCGAGAATTGTGTGTGTCCTCCGGTTTGTTCATCAGTTCGTCAGGGCTTCCCCATATACCGATCGCTGCCATCTGTGCGGTAGTTTTACCTACACCCGAACCACCATACAGGTGGATAGACATACTATTCAAGCCCGTCAGGGCCATAAGCGGGGAGCCGAAACCAACACCAACCACGTATTGATGCAGTTCGTAGTTTGGTTTGTTGTAAAAATCTAACAGTTCAAGGTTCTTTTCACGGGTGCCCTTAGCGTTAAACGCGCCCATTAGCCCTGCTGTAGTAGAGGAAGACGGGTTGAAGTCAGTCCCTGTCGGGGTGATTAATTTGTCACCTAGTACGAACGCCCCCATAGTGTCATCTGCCCAACCGAACTGTCGGTATGCCTCGTCGGCTACGGTTGTACGCTGCAACTCATCTACCCATTTTGTTGTATAGGCCATTAGTTTATCCATCCCTTTTCCCCATGCAGTGACGCCTTCTTTCGCCATACACTTACGGAACTCCTCACGAGAAGTTATATGTGTAAGTGGTACATTGAATTGGCGCACTCCGTCTTTTGGTAAATGCAAGCGGAACACTAATGTCTCGCCTAATTCAATATCGTGTAGTCTCCGCGTAATATAAATGTCGTGGTGGTATATTAGGTCTTCTTCTATATCCCCGTCAGCATTGCTGCTGCGCATGAACACCCCACCAGCTGCGCCACGGAAATAAGGTGACGGAAATTCGGGTATCTCAAACTGTTCGGACTTCTTTCCCCCTGCTTTGCGTATCGGTGCGAACACTGATACATTATCCTCGGACTCCCGAATACGCTTGCCCAGCACGATGGGGGATTTGATCTTACCCCGCACCGTACAGTTTGCGCACATGCCTTCGTTGAGGTCGTCAAAACTAGTGCATGTGTATGGGCCTTTGATCTCGCTCAACTTCTTACGCATATCTTCTTCGTTATATGCAGGGTGTTTGCTCGATATTTTTACTGCAGCTTTGTCTCCGTCACTACAAAACTTGGCAATAGATAGACCTGCCCTCCACAAAGGCTCACTAACCTCGGTCTGGCTTGTTGCGATAAACTTTAACTGTTCGCAGCCACGACCCTCGGCGGTCTTCTCCATAATAGTCTTAAAGATATTCTCGGAGTTTTCGACGTAGGATTCGTAAAGCGCGTCAGTGCCGAGGTCAACCGCATTGATAACTGGCTTCGCTAGGACGCCCAGCTTGGATGTAAAATCCTCCAGCACCGTAGGCTCTGGTAGCTCCACACCAAGAAGCTCTACAGGCAGGGGCGGGTCTTGTTTTTGGTTGTACGAACCCGGCACTCGAAGGATTTGCGCAGGGTTCGCAGTGACTACAGGGTCGGCACGAAGGCCATTATCAATACACGCTTGCTTTAGCCGCTGGGCTTCTACTGCCCACTGCTCCGCTGGAACTGCCTCGGTAAGGGGCCAATACACATGTAACCCATTACCGCTGTTGACCATAAGCGGTTTGGGCAGGCTAAGTTTCTGGCAGAATGTGCGTAATGCGTCTACCGCAGCTTGCTGTGACGGGTATTCCTTGAGTGGCCCACAGTCTAAATCTAGAAATAGGGACTTAAATTCGTGTGCGTTCGGGACTTTACGGTCCCCTGCTTTTTTGAATGTACCCAAAGCAAAATATGTGTTGAGGCCATCTGCGCCAAACTTGCGTGTCGCACGGTCTACTTCTTCAAGAGTGCCGTAGAACTTCTGTATACGTGTGTCATCCTTGGCCGCGAATACACAGTAGTGGCCAGAGTCACTGAGAAGGCTACGTAAAAAATCTAGGGTGTTCATTGTCGCTGCTCCAAAATATATCGTGGCGGACTCTAGAAAGGGTGGTGAACCCGCCACGACTACCTATCGTTTCAAATTAGGTGAGTGACCCCTCAGTCATCCCAACCGTCTACGATAGATGAAAGATCAGCTTCGACAGAGGAGGGAGCAGCTACCTCTTTTTTCTTAGCGACCTTTTGCGGTTCGGGTACGCTATCATCTGCGCCGACAACAACCCAAGAATCGTCTTCTATAACCGGCGTGTCCGGTCCCTTCATTTCAAGGCCAAATAGGTCTTGTTCGGACACAGGAGCCGAATCACTTGAATAACCATCTTGCACACCAAACGGAGAGTGTTGTTTCTTCTCCACGAGTGTTATGACCTGCACAGCCTTTATCCGTAGTGATACACCGTTAGTGGCCATGCTGTATGGCACAAGAACTACTGCTATGTTTACAGTACTACCAGTCGTAAGTTCAAAGTCGTCAGGTAACTTCCTGTTCTTCGCGTCAACTTGTAGTGGTTTTTCAGTAACCGTACCAGAATACTGACCCTTTATTTGGGCAGTACCAATGTACATGCCCTCGTCGTCCCTTACAAACGTATCGGCAGGGGATGGCATTGCCGGCCAGTTCGCTCCATATTGGGCCTCTTTTGTGTACGCAGCAAGCATGCTCCCGTACAAACTTTTTGCCTGCGACTGGTCCATACGAAACTTAATCTCGTACTTTGCATTTTCTTCGGTGGGGCCACAAGGCACTGTCGCACCTTTGGGGGGAACACTCCTATCAAACTTGTATGTTTGGTTGAGCCGTGGGTACCTAGCCTCGACCCCTTCAATTAACACCACTTGCTTTGCTTCTGCCATTAGTCTTCTCCTTTGTTATATTCAAAACCGCTTACTTCTGTAAACGGAGAGTTGTCCCTTACGGTTTCTAATCGAACCGTCATGGTCTGTAACGCAGTTATGCTTGCCGCATAGCTGCTTTTTTGTTCGAGCGCCTTCCCAAGTTCTTGTTCGTTGAGCGCACGTACAGCCTTAAAAAACAGTTTAGGTGTGTTAGACTTCCTGTCAAAACGTACCTGTGTAACTACCGACAGCGAGGAAGATTTGTTCTTGTGCAGATACTTAGAGTACCCTTGCAAAGACATATCACCTTTCTGAGCTTTGCCAAAAATAGATGTGGCAGAGATACGCATCTGGTAGACTGTACCCATCTTCCCTTCCAATACGACAGCTAGGCGCTGCGAATACCTACAAGCGCGGCCCCCGCCAGTGCTGGAACCTTTAATGTTTTGTTGGCAGTCCATACAGCGGGTAGCTTGCTTTTGGTCTGCTGGAACATCACCGGACGGTAGCTGCGAATCCAGCGACCAACATGTCGGGGCAGAGGGGGTTGCTGGGTCGTATAAATCTTTGTGGTAAGCGCGAGATATCTTTGCAGCGTTCACTATAATTATATTTAACGGGCCATCACTTTCGACGTTGGCCTGTTCACCACTAAATATCTCACTAAAACGTCCACCACGTAGGCTGATATAGTTTAACCCGCCCCCTGACATACTACTCCTCGGCCTTTGTTGTAGCTTGTTTATTCAAAGCTGCTTCAACGTCATCTAACCGAAATCGGTAAACTTCCCCGATATTGATGTAGGCACTGGAGGGGATATGCCCCGTATGCACCCACTTGCGGATAGTAGACAGAGACAGGTTAAAGTAATCCGCTACTTGGTTCATGTTGACATACTTCGAATCTACTTCTGTCATTTTTTCCTCACAGAAATTGTATACTCAGAATTTACATTGAGACCTGCGGGTAGTTTGTCAGGGTTTTCCTCAAGAAACTGGCGTACACCGGTTTGGTTTAAACGCTTCTCGAAGAACTCAGGAAGGTTATGCTGCATAATAAACGCATGCATAGATTCCCAATCGCTCGTCCAATAACGCTGCTTCACGGTACGATAGAAGAGGCCCGATGCAGTGCGAACACTATCGACTTCATGCTCCTTGCAGTACTCCAGCAAAGCGAGCTTTACCTTATCATGCATTTCACGAAGCTGGGCCTCTTCCTCTTTGTATTTTGCGGATATTTCCGCACGCTTGTCACGTATCTTAGCGTACGTACTGACTAGCTTATCAACTGACACACTCATTTAGTTCTCCGTTTTATATTAGTGTCACTGTTTTATAGTAGTCTCATCGTCGTACAGTATCTTATAGTTGTTAGTCAAGCATTTCTTTGTACAAATCTATCATGGCGGAATGTACGTTTATACGCTGGTCCAGCATCTTGTAGATACGCTTCTCTGCAGCGGAGCCAGCTATCTGGATTACGGTGCATTTATGCTTCTGGCCCGCACGGTGGATACGTGCGTTAGCTTGTAGATACGTCTCTAGGGAGGGGGTCGGACCCCACCACACGATTGTGTTTGCCGCCGTAAGTGTGACACCGTGCGCAGCGGACTGCGGTTGGATTACTAGAACTCTTGGATCGGCATCGTTCTGGAAGCGGGCGAATATATCTGTGCGGTTAGCTGCAGATACGTCTCCCCGTATGACCTCCGTAGTAACGCCGTCAGCTTTCAGCTTCCTTGTCAGCATGTCGATAGTGTGTCGGAACGGCACAAAGACCAAAACTTTCTGGCTGCTCTCGTCGATAGTTTCTTTCAACGCTTGGTAGCGGCTCTTGATATCGAACTCTACGGAGTCACCGTCATCAGTATAAACTGCCCCCGCGCTAATCTGCAGTAGCTTGTTCATGTTAACCGCAGCGTTTGCAGAGGTTACGGATTCCCCTGCCACCTGCATGAGCATCTGCTTCTTCAGTGTGTTGTAGTACCTCTTCTGCTGCGCGGTCATTTCGACGAAGCGTTTGGTGTACACTATGTCAGGCAGGTCAAGACATTCCTCTTTAGTAAACCTAATCGCGGGTTGCAGTACGTGGTGTACCGTGTCTTTGGCTGTCTCTTTCGGCTTATATGTGAACTGCGTGAGCTTTTGCATAACCATGTCCCGCCACGAGCCAAAGTACCTCGGGACGGAAAGCGGGTTTACCAACTTAGCCAAGCCATAGGCATCGACAGGACTTTGTGCAGCAGGGGTACCTGTCATCATCCATAACCAATCGTCTTCTTTGACTAGCTTGTTGAGGGTCTTCCACCGTTTTGTTTGTGCGTTCTTATAGTGCGTAGCTTCATCGACGATGAACAGGTCAAAACCACCCGCAGCGATCTCGTCCCGCACAACTTCCACACCGTCATAGTTAATGATTACGAACTCAGCGCCCGAGTTAATAATCTTTTTGCGTTTCTCCTTGCTGCCATGTGCTACGTCCACAGTTCGGTGCATAGCAAAGGAGAACAAGTCGTTGCGCCACGCGCTGTCCATGATTGACAAAGGGCAGACAACCAGCACCCGTTTAATTTTGCCTTGGGTCATCAAGTAATCCGCTGCCCATATAGCCGATGCAGTTTTCCCTGTGCCCTGCTCGTTAAAGCAGAACGATTTCTTGTTCAGGGTCATAAAAGATGAGGTGTCTTTCTGGTGGGCAAAGGGTTTGTACTGCCCCGGCCAGCTATACCGCCCCGTAATCGGTGACGGTACTTTTATGTTTAGTGACTTCAGGGATAAGACTTCGTCCATCCCCCACTTCACGATAACCTTATTCATTGGTAGCTCCTTGCTATTGGGGATAGCCGTTGTTATTTGCTTTGGGTTACGTACCCGCAGCATTATTGCTTTATCCCGCAAAATTTTCATGTTGTTCTCCGTGGTAGTGAGTCACTACGATTTTTTATTGGGGCTGCTCATAGCACCGCCAGCCGAGCGGTTCTTCTTACGGCTCTGGACAGTTACTCCATTCTTATTGCTGCCGCCTTTACTCAACGCCTTCTTGTGAGCGATGTCTTTACCCTCTCGTTTGTCAGCTACACCATTCTTGTTGGCATCTTTGCCAGACTTATCCATCTTGCGTCGAGCGCGTTGGCGTTCCATACGGGCTTCGTGTTCCCCCCGTGCTTTCTGCTGCTCATACTCTTTTTTGTACGGGCGGGGTTTGTTTTTGTACGGCATCAGTTAGCTCCATTATGTGGGCACTCAACCACTTGGCAGTGGCGTTTACACAGACCAGAAGGTCTAGGGTTCCAGACATCCACCTCGAATGCTTTCTCCATCTTAGCATAGTTCGCCAACCATTTGCCCCATAAAGGTTGTTGAGAACTGGCCTCATATTCAGACTTCACAAGGCTTTTGGCAACTACAAATAACAGCCCCGCGTGTAACTTAGTTACTTCAGGGTAGTGCTTGAAGATCGCCAACGCCATAAGCTCAAGCTGGCCTTTGTCTGCGTACTTAGCAGACTTGCCTGTCTTGTAGTCAACGATCCAACCCACCCCAGTGTCTTTGTCTATGATTGCAAGATCGACGATCCCACGGAACCATACGTCTTTAGCAAAGAAACTGCAGGGTTCTAGGTCAGCGTTCAGGCCCAGCTTCTGCTCGACGATCTTCTCACCCGTCTTGCGGTTCAAAGAATCCAGTGCCGGCTTTATGTAATCAAACTTCTCAGGGATAGGAGTACCTTTACCTATATAGTCCTCACAAGCCTTGTGGAAATTTGTACCGTAGAGCATGGCCTCAGTCTCTTTGAACGGGTACTGCTTCAGCACTTTCTCATAGTAAAACTGCTTGGGGCATTGCTCGAATGCTTTGATCCGACTAAACGACCACGGTGCTGCCTTACTCATTCACATTCTCCATATGATTTCCCAAAACCGCTCTCGCAATTAACAGGTAGGCCCTCGGCCCAGTCAGGTGTCCACCGCATATTGGCCTCCACAAACGCGCGCGTTTCGTGTACCTCATCGTCGGGCACACAGCATAGAATACTGTCGTGGACTGTCAACACTACCTTGTATTTCTTGTTAATACGTAGCATTTGTTCGCCTATTATACAACGGGCTATAGCTTGGCACACATTCTCTATGACCTTGCCACCATATATTTTCTTACGTCCCCTGCGCGTTTTGTAGCTGTACTCGAACCCACCATCAGACCACTCTCCGTACAAGTCAGGGTAAAAAATACTCAGCCCACTCGGCACAATAATAGCGTTGTTCGTAGCGTCTACTGAAATGACACCCCTCTTACCGAATGACATGGGTCTGCCCTTGGCAAGGTTCTTGACCATGTTGTTGGCCTCTTTCCATACATCGCTGATTTTGGAGTTGGCCTCTCGATAAATGGTTATGATCCTTTGTGCCTCTTCGAGTGACACCTCGTACCCAAACTCCTTCAGCTGTGCTTGGAACTTGACCGCGCCCATACCGTACCCTGCACCGAGAATTGTGGACTTGCCAACGAACCGCTGATCCTTGGTAACCTCGGCTTCGGCCCAGTTGTATATACGTGCGGCCATCTTGACGTAAACATCCTCGCCTCGGGTAAACGCGGCGGTAAGATCATCTTGCCCTGCGAACCATGCCAGCACCCGTGCCTCGATTTGGGAGGAGTCGGCTTCGACAATGCTATAGCCTTCGGGAGCGACGATAGCTTTCTTCAGCTTCTTACCATTACGCCCACGGCTAGGTAGGTTTTGTAAGTTGATCTTGTCCGAACCACCCCACCTACCAGTGTGTGCTGCATAGTACCTTACTGGTACCGGGAGTAATCCACGTTTAGATATACCTATAAACCTCTCTGTGCGTGTTTCCTCTAGGGTGGACTTGTTCCCGAGACGTGCCGCTACTAAAGATTGTACTAGATCATCGTTATGTTCCTGCAGCGCCTTAAAATCTTGGTCGCTCTTAGCAAAGGCGTACGTCTCCTTACCTGTTGTCGGGCTGATCTTCATCGGCGGCTCTACACCAAGCTCTCGTAGCATGGTGGCAAACTTGAGGTTAGACATAAGCTCTTTCTTATCCGTCACCCCCGCATCCCGCATGAGTTTGTATTTGCGTTCCCGTGTATCTTCGAGGTGCTGCTCCAATAGGCCAAGGTCTAGATCAAGCACGGGGTCAATAAACATACGCAGGGTCACGTCTATCAGCTTGAGTTCCTGTCGGGGAAACTTAGCGCCCATGATCTTGAACAGCCTGTACGTTAGCTCAACATCTTGGATGCAGTACTCCCCGTACTTCTTAGCTTCTTCTTCAGTGAAATCGGCTGGCCTTTTACCCTTGGCGGCAAGTACCTCAAACCCCTTCTTGCCAATATCATAGCGTTCAGACAAGGCTCTAAGGGACGCAGGTTGATCCACTCCGTGCAAAGCTCTACCCATGCACATCGTATCAAGCCACAACTTAGGCTTGACGTTGTAACGC
>CEWQ01008573.1_pt1 | contig 12986 bp, 14 predicted proteins | sample 531161 | NCBI WGS metagenome assembly CEWQ01 (sample SAMEA2621548, study PRJEB7988) | marine metagenome | isolation source: saline water (ENVO:00002010), including | reverse complement strand
CGAATAAGACTAACCTTGACTGGAGAGCTCAGGCCGTAATGAGTGCCGAGGGAATGTACCGACCTGTATCTAAGTTCGGTGGAATGAACACTTCTTCTTCAAGATCTAGCGGATTCCTTCCTCAGTATACTATGAGGAATCAAGATGGGTCATACGAGGGGACGATAGTTTGTGGTGCTGCGGGGAGTCTCGCTTCAAGCCCTAAGCAGATTACTCCTCCGTTACTAGCTGGAGTTAGCGGTGGCGCTGGTAATAATGGGTATAATCCTTTAGCTGTACATCAGACCTATCTAGATCCGTTTGCTACTCCGACTACGGCTAAACATCTAGGCTCTGGCGCAGTAGTAACGGGCATCCATCACGACGTAGACTCCGTAGCTTGGGGCGGTGCAAACCCAAACAATCAGACAATGAGCCTCATGGAGAATGCTAACGAAGGAAAACCTTTCCCTGCCGACTTTAGAATGATGGCACTAAAGGGCCCTCTCCTTATTAATGGATGGGGATATGACCTTGAAGGTAAGCCAATCCCTAACTCCGCAGATACAAAAGCCCTAATGGGTGTTGGGAAATTCACAGATCAAAACCTTACAAATAGCTTCCCTTCTGGTTGGTTAAGAGAACCCGAGACTTGGCCAGTAGCTCCGTTGGATCTTAGGTTCGACAGAATTAGAGGGGTATGGACTACACCTCCAGCTCACAGAAAGCTTTATGGAAAAGTAACAATTGCTGCGGGAGTATCTGCTGGAGTAGACATAGCAGGAACAGAGCAAGGAACTGCCAGTGTCTGGAACTCTGATTTCCCAGATGACCCTACGGGCGCTCCTTTATATGAATCTACACAACCTTTAATTAATTTTACCAACGTACTGAATGTCTCAGGTCTTAATTCTGGAACTAAGGCATGGTTCCACTGGGATCCTAACGCTTGTGTGTACTACCCTATGGTGGATGGCCTAGGCACAGGAGGAGGTGGTGGAACTACGACGCTATTCTATGATGCTGGTTACTGTGGTCATTCAGGACACGCAGATGTACTGGCCTCTGGGGCTGGTAGCGGTTCATCTGCTGCAATATCCTCCCTTACCTTTGGTTCTGGATTGAAGATAGTACAGACTAGCATTACAGGGTCTGGAGCAAATAGCGGTTCTTATAACTACCTTATGGCAGACCATTACATATCAGATCTTGGTGATTGCGATCACTCAGGGAGTGTTGATAATGAGTTCTTTACTAAGCTGGTATTCGGATCGGGCCTAAGGATAGACGGAAGTGGTAGCTGTGTCTATAGTATTCATAGTGCTCAAAAACTTACGGACTTAGCTTACTGTGGATATGCAACAGCTAGTGGTGCTTCTTCAGGTCTTGTAAGTGGTGCCTACTACAGTAACCTTAACATTGGGTCTGGACTGAAGATAGTAGCCAATGCTCAGTACACTTCACCGACTGGTAGTGGGGAAGTCCCTCAGCTAATCGCGGGCAGTGATTGTTCTCTTACTATAGAGGCAGACCACACCATCGCAGATACAGACTACAACGGCTATTCAGGTAGTATTGTCGGCGGGTCATTCTTTAATCATCTAGTATTTGGTTCCGGCTTGAACGTTTCAGGCATTCGGGCCAGTGGAGAGAGCGGTCTTACTTGTCAGTATGAAATCTATACAGATAGAAGCATTACTGACTTAGACTACTGCGGTCACTCTGGAGATAGTTCCTCTGGACTTAATAGCGGAACCTTCTTTAGCAACCTAACCTTTGGTACAGGACTTAAGGTTACAGATCTGACTAATGGGTCTTATCAAATCAATGCAGACCATACCATCTCAGACTCAAGCTATGCTGGCTATGGAGCTACCGTACAGAGCGGCTTCTTTAACAACCTCGTGTTTGGTTCTGGATTGCAAGTGTCCGGTATTCAGGCGAGCGGAGAGGATGGTGTCTGTAAGTATCAAATCACGGCAGATCATAGTATCTCAGATGGCTATTACTGTGACTACTCTGGGGACGGTAGTGCTGGAGCTTCCGGTCTTGTAAGTGGACTGTTCTTTAATAAGCTTATCTTCGGAACAGGCCTTAAGGTTCAGAACACAGGTCTTGACTCCTTTAGAATTGATGTAGACAATAAAATAATCGACGAAAGCTATGGGCAAGATTACGGGGATGCGCATGCCGAGCATGGCTGTTTCTATAGTGGTCTAAATAATTCTAGTGGCGAAGGAAACTATCTCAAAAGGCTTATCGTAGGAACTGGACTAAGGATGACGGACAGTGGAGATTGTTCTTATGCTATACATACCAACATGCTGATCAAGGAATCTCATGATGATGGATGTAATCCAACAGGGACTCAAATTTGGAAGCCGTTTACGGCACTTAACTTTGGTTCTGGAATTAACGTGTCTGGCGGGCCAGACTTCGATAGCTGTGCCTATACGATAACCGCATGGATTCCTACAATCGCAGCTACAGGTCAGGAGCCGACTCCGGTAGCTCCTATGCCGTTTAAGATACTGAACATCTCCTCTGGCCTTTATCTTCATGCCTCTCAAGACTCTGGATGTGCGGCCACTATTGTTAACGACCAGAAGGTCTATGATTGGGGTTGTCAGGGTGAGCCGGGAGCAAGCTACGGTGGCGAAAGTATATGCGATAAGGATGGCACAACTCCCGGTGGGCTTGTTTGGGGCTCAAAGGGTCTTGTCGGCACCGTATATGGGTATGGACTAGATGTTGCAATGGCAACGGGAGAGGCATTGGGAGGTGTCGCTGTTGTAAATACTCGACTGAAGGTGGCGGCGGTTGATGCTAGTGGTGGTTATGTAACAAAAATAGAGAGAATAGATCTTGGGTGTGGTCTTTCAGGTAGTCATGTAGGAGGGAAAATTTGCCAAGCCGACCAAAGCCGGGAGATCTGTGGTGTTAAGATTGAGTTGAACCCTAAAGCTGTAGGGAATGGGCCTATTACTGGAATAGACGTAGTTAATGGGATCTGTTGTACAGGGGCTCATATCACCGCCTCGTTTATAACATTAAAATTCTCTTCTTGTGGTCTTTTCATAGAAGCTACTGGTGGTACTGGATGTTGTAACTAGTATTAAAAAATTGATAGGAAGAAACTAGAGGCCTGAGGCTATAATAGAGTACTCAACTAGGAACATCAGATAAGGACTTTAATAGATGGCATGTGAACATATATACAAACAGGGTGATAAATTAAAAATAGGGCCAGAGTCAGACAACGAGTGCTGTGTTTGCTGTGGTGCTCAGACATGCTCTAATGATTATGCAAATACTGTTGGACAGGGCTGCCCTTCTCATTGCTGCCCTTGCCCTCCAACAGGGAATGTTATAGCAAGTTTTGCCTCTTCGCAGTGTGCTCCCCTTGACGGACTAGAGCTCACATTTACTCGTGCCCTCGGGATTGCTATCTGCAGTGGGAATAACCCTCAACATGGCACTGCGTCTTGTTACAAATCGGCTTATGATGACCCTACTTGTGGTATGGAATCACCTAATGGTGTAAAACTTCCCTACTGTGGTGAGTATCCAGACATTTACCAAGAAACCCTACACAAGTTTGAGTATGAGAAGTGGGGATTCTCAGGACTTATATGTGACGGAGACTTAGCATCTCACTGCACTGGTCAGAATGTAGAAATGTCCTTGTGTTGTTGCGATGCAATGGATTCCTCTCTACTTGCAGCAGGAGCCGTTGGGGATTGTCATAGCTGTCGGTATCAGTTTCAAATAGTGTTCAAGATAGGCACTCCCGGTGACAACGGTAGCTATTGCTCATGTCCTACAGGAGAGGGTCACGATGGTCAAAATACCTTTGCTTTACCCTTCTGTGAGCCGGACAGTCCGGTCTCATGGCCTTGCGGATCTCCAGAAAGCATTTTTACTATGAGTGCCTCCGATTGCGACATTCCCGGGTCAGGAACAGCTTGGACTCTAACATACGGACTAACAGACGTTTACTGGAATTGTGATTGTTGCGCAGGAGGGGCCGAGGAGGGAGACGACACTGTAGACGTGACAGTTACTTTCACTAAGGCCTAGAAGATAGAGAAACAAAGGAAAATATTATGAAGTCTAAAGAAGAGTTAGAGGGAATGTTTGAAAATGGTTTTGAATGTAATTGTTCAGAGGCCGGGTACTGTCCGGTGTATAATAAGACGATGGGGAAACATATCCACAACAAGTGTAAAACCTGTCCTTCTCATAGAGATGTCTTTTTGAGACAACGACTTACTGAATTTAGTGAAGATTCAAAGAGAGCGTACAGAGAGGGAAAGCAGAAGCACGAGATAGATGCGGCTATAGTAAGCATGCGGAGAGAAGGAGTCACCTTAGACTCCGATCTAAAATCCAAGGGCTTGGGAGATACAGTAGAGAAGATCTTGGGCAAGATTGGGATTACAGAGGAGGCACTTAAGAAAGCCTTTAACGTCAAAGACTGTGGGTGTAGCGGTCGTAAAAAGTGGCTCAATAAGATTTTTAAATACAAAGGGACTAACATCGATGATCTTCAACAAGAAGAAGAATAAGTGTGTCTGTAAAGACAAGGGCATAACTCACGAGATTAATTGGCTTTGTGAGAATGTTGCTGTCTTTGCCATAGCCTGTGAAGAGGGCGATCAAGAAAAGATGGATGCAATCAGATCAGAGATAAAAGAGATTATGGATCCCATGCCAGAAGAGTTTCAATATAGGGAGCCCAATCTGAAAATTGACGATCTTGACGATATAGCTGTGACCGACCATATTATAATAGCACTTAACAAGAGAGGTTATTATGCCAATGGAGGCAAGGACAACATAGATACCAGATCTGAAGGTCTAGGCGATTCGATTTCTAAGGTACTATCCTCCTTTGGTATCACAGAGGAGAGGTTCAGTAAACTCCTGAATAGAACAGGCGGTTGTGGGTGTGATGGACGAAAGGCTTTCTTGAATAAGCTAGTCCCCTACAAGAAAAAGCTAGATCCTTCCGATGGAGAGCCGCCCAAGGAGTAGTCTTTTAAAAAACAAGGCATGAAACCTTATCTACTTTTAAAAGATTTATACAGGAGTGCTCCTTGCTCCTTATATGCCCCCTGAGGACTGCTCTTAATCTTAGTTATAATGGATTATTCCATAAAAAAAGCCAAACCCTCTAGCAACGAATCACTAAAGGGCCTGACTACGATACTAAGTAGAGAGATTTATGAAGATCTACTTAGCCGCGTTAGGTTTGTAGATGAACCAGCCCTTGTCAGGAAGATAGCCTCTATTATTATCAGCATAGGCCTTCTCATTAATCCTTTGTTCCTGCTGCTTCTCAGACAATTGATCCCAACGAATTTTCGGATAGATAAGGCCACCCTTTTTAGTTCGCCCAAAGATAACCTTAGCTCGGCAATCCTTACAGACAACCTCAAGCCAGTCATTCTCTGAGCTATCGTGTCGGCAAACAAACTTTACATTAGGTGAAGAGCATTTCCCACAATTAGAATGGGAGAATACCTCTTGAACCCTAGAGATCTGTTTGAATAGATCGTCTTCTGACTCTGCATCCACTTCAAACCATAGATCATTTGTTGCTTTAATTCTACATCTCATTATTTCTTATCTCCTTTGCCATCAAAGTTTTCTCTCCAGTTTGCATCGTACCCAATAATGGTCTCTTCGATAGAAGAACGCTTCCGTTGCATTGCTGCGAGGGATTTGAGCATGACACGACCTTGAAGGTTACTAACTTCTCTAACAGATTTCACTTCATCACATACTTTTTTGACATACACAGTCAAGTTAATATCAACTCTTTTACACATCTGGTTGATCGCCAAGATCTGCTGATCCGTAATATCTTCTTCAGCAGCAAGAACGTCATCCTCAGGAGTGTCCTGCATCTCTTCAGCCGTTACAGCTCGTAGCTTCAGGGCTCGGCGTAGAGCTTTACCTTCTGCTCTAGTGTCTGCAGTAGCTATAAGGTGCTGGTTAAATGGATGTGGAACATTGTTGAATTTGACATCAACACAACCCGATATTGTTATAATAGTATTGGTCTCGTACTTTTGTATTTGCAAAGTGTGCTTAATTGTACAAATTCCTTGATTGGTATCGTACTGAAAGATATCACTAACTGAAGATACGATCTCTCCATAGACTCTTTCGGTTACTCTACGAAGACCGTCTACTGTAGGGTTACCATCTCGGAGCTCACTATCAACCATCTGGTCTAAGACATACTCGCTCCACTCTGGGCTATCTGTCGTAATAGCAGCTTCCACTTCCTCAGTAATTTCTTCTTCAACCTCAACGATTTCGTCAATTGCTAAGTCACTCATATTACTATATACCTCTTATCCTCTGTAGGGAACGATTGTTTAATTTCATCTAACCTTTCAAGAAGGTTTGCTAAGACTTCTCTCATGTAAAGCTGCGAGATCCTTTTCCGCTGCTTAATTCTTATCATCACGAGTCCTTCTCTTAAGACAAGTCCATCCTTTTGGCGGTCGGCATTTTGTTTCTTCTCAAGAGCTTCCTCACCCCACACTGGGTAATGATGAGAGGGGCCATCTATCTCTATGACAGTAAGAAGATCTTCTATGAATAGATCTGTCTCAAGTTTCAAGTTCTGCAACCATGACCTCTTATGTAATTGTACCCTATAGTTCAGCTTAACAAGCTCATTAAATATGAAAAGTTCCATGCGAGAACCGTTCCTAGACGTTTCCCTTATTGCGTCTCCTCCCATTCTACGGAATATATCTTGCTCTTCAGGGGTCTTTTTATCCCAAGAGGCCTTGCCTATCTTAGATCTTTCATCTCTAGATTCTTCATCAAGAGATTCCCAGACCTTTCCTTGGCTCTCGCTAATCTTAAGCTTAGTCCCTTCGTTGTGCCCTATGCCTTCTGTAGGATGGGCTGACCTTCCAGACTCAAGAGCTAGTTTAGCAGCGGCACTCTTACCTCTAGGATCAATACCAAGTCTTATAGTGTCTCTTCTAATCTTATTAGCGTAAGTCCCCACCATAGTAGCGATAACACCAAAGCTAAACCCCTTATTAATATAAGCGGCCTCTAGGAAGTTAGTTTTTTCTAGTTCTGTCAGGTCAAAGTATTTGCTTGCGTTCTTTTCAATGTTCATTAGTTAATCCTCTGATCCCATCTAAGTCCCAGTTTTCCATTACTGCAACCGGCTTCTTAAATAGAGATTCTAAAATCTTATAAATCTTTAAGTTTCCAGCAATCAGATCGATACTATCATTGTTATATACATTTTCTAATGCCGGGTAGTTAATGTTCGGTAGGCTCATCCACTCAAGAGTCTGGACGTAGAAGAACTTCTTCTTTGGATAGATTAGACTACATAGAATCTCAGCAGAAACGATGTTCTCTGCAACTAGAGATCCATCGAAGTTGTAGACTCTTGCTATTTGCATGACAGACAGCCAAGTAGGGAAGGGTCTAGGAGCTACATTGTTACTAAACAATATAACCTCACTACGATTCGTAGCTTCCTCAATTCCAGAGATTAATGGCTCGTTAAAGTCTGCTGTTAAAATTCCTATCATGATAGCAACGCCCCTTTTATTTTCTGTAGTTCTTCAACGTATTGGTTAGCCCCAAAGAAGGATAGTATCTCAGACGCTAGATCAAAGTATGTCTTATTATAAACCATCATCTTAAGGATGCCTGTATCTTTATTTTCGGCTAGAGCCTTATCTATTTCTTTTTTAAGAGATGCAATATCAGTAAAGGTTCCTATGTTAGGTATAGTCTCTTCTGATAGTACTAAAGGAGTACCCCCTAGAGAACAGGTATCTTTCCATGTCTCCTGCCCCAAGTCTAGAACAACACTACTAGAACATATAACATCCGCTTTCATATTGTTATCTATAGTCCCCAAATAGTTAGGCACCTGAATCTTATTAGGCCCGAACACCTTGGTCTTATATGAATTACAAACGAAATCAAGAATAGCCCCTACTCTAGAGTCTATCTCAAGCCGATCCGAGAATATAACTACCTCACTAGTAAGCTTCTCTCTTTTAGTACCTCTATTTAGTTGAGCGACGTTCGCCCATACTGAAGGTCTAACTGTAGGAAAGTCCTTTATCCCGTCAAAGGTAAGGACAAGATTGGGCCCGAACTGCTGAAGGTCGGAGTCTGCCATGAGGACTACTGCTACATTAGGGTAGTGAGTCCTTGCTATATGGAGTTCTCTTGGAGATATGTTCCCTTCGCAGAACAGCATATCTAACTTTGTCTCATCGAACATATCCATTATTGGTTTTGTTGCTGAGTCCCATATTAATGTTTCTATATCAGAACAGCACTCAAGACTAGAGCACAATCCGTTAAACACAGGACTATCACTTTTGTTAAAAACCGCTTTCATAGTATCTTCCTTGCCTTTTCTAAGTCCCTTGAAGTATCAATGTCTGTAACTAATGCGTCTGGATTCTCAATACACTTAATCCTACAACCTCTGTTTATTAACTTATTGATGGCCTCGAACCCAAAAAGCTTCTTGTTTTTCTTATCCCAAACAATCTTTTTAAATCTATCTAGATCATTCCCCTTTAAGTATAGCAGCTGATTCCATTTAAGGGGAAGGTCATACATCATGTTCTCAAGGTTCCCTCTATTGTTTACTATACAACCAACCTCATCGTCGTCCATGTAGGAACCCTCAGAAACAGATATGCACGAAACGTTGTAGTCGAGTGACAGGAGGGCTTCTTTATTGAATATCAAGTCCCCATAAAGAATCAATACACTACTACTTACACAGGCTCTTAGCCCCATTCCTATGCTTCTAGAAACGTTGGTATTCTGATAGTTCTCGTTCTCTACCTTTATTACTTCGCTTGGTAGAGCATCCATGAGTTTGTTAGCTTCAAATCCACAGACTGAGATAATTTTAAACTTATTGAATGCTTCTTTTATTGCCTTATACTGATGCTCAAAGATAGTTTTGTTCTTTATCTTTATAAGAGGCTTCGGCCCATAGGACTTCATCCTCTTCCCGAGACCTGCACAGGGAATCACAATAGTAATCTCCTGCTCGTCAAGATCTTTTTTCTCGAATATAGTATGTTTAGTCATTTAAATATATTGTTTTCTATCTTTATAGATCGCAATCCATTAGCGAATATAAATTCATTTAGCTGATCGAGGCTTTCTATCTTCATGTCAGAAGGAACAACTCTCTTATTAATAAAGTAAGCGCCACAGTCAGCATATATTAAAGCTATCTTAGAGCTCCCTTGATTGAACAGACCTACTATTCTGGAGACAGCTTCTTCACTAGCAAACCCAAGGCCTCTAGGAAGGACTCCGAACACATCGTATTCAGGACGTGTATAAATATCAGAAACGAATTTAGGATCGCCTAGTATGTTTATCCAAGTAGCAAGTCTCTCGTGGGTTTGTGTCGGCCTATAGCCATCGGTTATTATGACGACGGTTTCAAGCACGGACAAATCTCCTCTATATCAAGAATAAAATCGGCACCGTTCTGCTCAAACTCTTTAACTTTATCTTCTAAATGAATACCAAAGCAATTACCTGCATGTTTTTTATGTAGAATATGACTGACTATCATTCCGTTAAAGCCTTCCTTTGGCTTCGCGATAGCAAAGGGTATCATCTTATTCAAAGTTGTGTCTTGAAGTTCTAAGCTAAAGCTCTCAGGGACAACAAAGCCGGAATCAAAAACGATATAAAGACTAAATCGCTTACTCTTAGTTCTGTCTAGAACGAAGTCGATACGCTGTCTTACAGTCACTTCTTCTTCTGTTGCTAGGAACTGCTGTACACTCCATTCAAAGATACCGTCATACCTGCTCATGAAGGACATCATCACATGAGTATCTATATCGTTAGACTTACAAACAGTCAAGATGCTAGGGGGATTGTACTGAGCACTCAAGCTCTCTAGAGTACTACTAAGTTCGTCTAGAGTATTGTCCTTGTCTGAGAAAACAATCGCATGATATCTAGGCTTGACCTGTTTCTCTACAATACTTTTAATATCACTTGAGGAATACTTCTCTGCCCATTCTTCTGTTCTCCGGTACAGGCAGTATCTATTATTGATTACAAAGAATTCATTATCGAACTCATCATAGGCTTCTATGACATGACTCCCGTTCTCCTTATATAGATCAATTCTATCGAACTCACAACCTACTTGTGTCTGTCCTTCCTTTACGGAAAAGATACATTCCCTACAGGAGGTATGCAGTTGCTCTAAGTTTTCAGGTAGAGGTTCTTTCTTTTCTAGGTTATTCTTAATCATGGGCGAAGAGCCTCCAATAAATATTTGTTTCCAGAGATAGTAGCAAACAGAATCTGAAACCCTACGGACTCCAGCATTTTTCTAACCTCATGAATAGAGTTCATACGAACCCTTCCGTTCAAGAGATGGATAGAGGCATCTGCTGCCGTCATTGACCCTTCACTTACACCTTTAGTGACTTGAATAGCGTCAGTCCCAACGATCTTAATAGATCCTCCATGACGAATCTTAGAGGCTACTAACTGTAGAATCTCTGGTCTTTCATCGTACTCAAGAACCTCAATCAACTCTATCTCATTATACACAGCACTTGGAAGAGTGTCAATCTTATTACTGGGGATGCACTCTAATGTTGACCCTATAGCTACCAAAGAAGGTTTCGATTTATTTTCTACGTATACACAGGCTTTCATCCTTAACTCCTATAATTTGAAAACTACTTTTGAAATGTAAGAGAACACTTGGTTCCACTTATTTGTAAATGAACTCTTGTCTGAATACTTATCTAAAACAACTTGTCTAGCTGCGTTACCAATATCCTGACCCTCGATGCCAAGGCTTTCCGCTAGGAGATCATGTAGCTCGTCTATTGTCTTATAGAGAAATCCTGTTTCTCCATGTTTAATTATACCCCTGACATCTGGGCTATCTGGAGCGATCACTATACAGCCAGAAGACATTGCCTCAAGAGCCTTGATATCCATACCAGCCCAAGTCGCTATAAATACCTTACTACTATTCGTAATCTCATGAGACTTTTTATCCTCATTATCAAAGAGGCCGACAGCCCCACTCTTACTAGCGAATTTCATAACGGTATGGAATAAGTCGGGAGGGGTATTGTTATCGATAGCTAAAGGGATTGTTTTCTCATCAGGAGAATACATCTCAGAGTCAATATACGGCTCAATAGTCATGCGGATAGATTGTGGGTTTGCCGCAGACTTAGACTGAACAGCAGAGCCAATAGTTATATTAATATGTCCAGACCGAGACATGATCTCAGGATTGATGTTAGGAGAAATCCCGAATGGGTTCTTTTGAATCTGCTCTTCTCCAGCATGGTCTGCAAGGATCATAGGAACATGTAGTTGCCGAGATAGTTGAAATCCGAGATCAAACTCTTGAAGCTTGTCGTTAACTAAAACACAGTCAATATATGTATCTTTAAATTGATTGGTGTCACCGTTGATTAAGAAGGCATTACTAGGGAGTGCAGAGATCCCTTCCTTCCAAGACGATAGTCCTTCTTTCTCCATTACGTAAATCTCACAATTCACACCCTCAAACAAACTCAAGAACTTCTCATTTTCTCTACAGAAAGAGAGGCACTTTAAGGTTTGTCCATCAGTTCTAGTAGCAGACCGAATTAAGTTATTCATTACATGCATAGTATTTCCTTTAGGGTGGCTGCTTGATTCTCTAAAGAGAAGACCGAGCTCTTTTCATTTTTCTTTGTACTAGTAAATGCTTCTCGCATACATTCTCTGAGAGATGAGATATGAGGGACTAGACCCTTTTCTCTAGCAGTAAACATATCTGCCAAAGGCCTGTCGGGACAGAGCAAGACATCCTCATGAGACTTCACGAGCCATCCATTGTCCTCGGTTATGTGCTCTGACATTCCTGATTTGTCAAGAACAATAGCTGGGTTCCCCATCGCCATCCCTGCAGCAATGTCAAGGCTAAAGTCTATTGTAGAAGCTACGTCAACAACACAGTGAGTTACTTGGTGAAGCTCCTCTGCGAAACAATCAGGAGCAATCTCAATAGAGGGAGAGTAGTCTATGTGAGGAAACTTACCTACCCTCTTTCTAGAGTCCTGTATCATCTGTTCTGCTTTTCCTTTGTCCGTAGTATGGATAACCAAGTAAACGTTCTCGTTCGTATGGAATTCAGATAGATAAGCATCAAGTACTGCCTTAGCACCGCCCTTTTCCTCTAGGCTTCCTCCAGAGAAGTAGAACTTGTAGTTAACGTCTGGGATGTTCTCTTTTCTTGCCATGTCTCCGGGAATAGCCCCTCCAATAACACTAGCTCTTTCCTGTAGTTCTTCAGGAAGGGCATTCTTTTCCGCACTAGTGCAGACAAAAATATCATCCATTAGGTTAAGGTAGTTAGACCATCCTTTGTTATCAATCGTCTCTACGGGAGTAAAGCAAACGTTTCTTTTAGCTAGTCCCGTGTAACTTAGATAACTAGGAAGAGTATGCTGGATTACAACATCAAACTCTGGGTGCCTTACTGATTCAAGTCTATCTATGATGGGATCTTGAAACCCTCCTCCACTAAAGAAGATAGGTCTTGTGGCTAGGTCGATCTCTTCAATCATATCTAGAGACTTAAGTAGACACCTGCTGTTAACGCCCCATGCATCTGCTTGTCTGTACGGCCCTATAAACAATACTTTCATTATCGCCCTTCCTTTCCTTGGTAAGCTGTCTTCAAAAAGGGCTCATCGGCCAACGTCGCCATTCCGCACCTGATCTGCTCAGAGACAAGTTTATTCTTCGCTTTGTTTTGTAAAATAGCCCAGAACGTATCTCTATCGAAAGGCTCTAAGGATCCACCATCAACGACGGCTCCTAGGTTTAATGACTTGATAAAGTTCTCTGCTTGGTAGGAGTAGGCTTTCTCTGGAGTGTTTGCTACGTTTACCATAGACCACCTTACGAAAGCTTCATTGCTCGGGAGG
>CEWQ01012515.1_pt1 | contig 13326 bp, 18 predicted proteins | sample 531161 | NCBI WGS metagenome assembly CEWQ01 (sample SAMEA2621548, study PRJEB7988) | marine metagenome | isolation source: saline water (ENVO:00002010), including | reverse complement strand
GAACCAATACAACTTTAAGGCGATACAACCTATAGTTGAATTCGTACAACTTAAAGGCGATACAACTTAAAGGTGATTTAGAACGATTCTAATCAACCTCAGGGTGATACAACCTATAGGCGATTTAGAACGATTCTAATCAACCTCAGGGTGTGCGGCTATTTGGCCGACTATTAGTAATACCCCCACCATGGGAAATAGCCCCACCATGGGAAATGGTCTTAATATGAGTATTTGCTGCGCAAGCGGAGTAATAGTAAGACTCATAGTAATACTAATAGCCCCCACCGTGGGAAATGGTTTTAATCATAGTATTACCCTTTGCTAAGCAAAAATTTAATAGTCAGACTAATAGTAATACTAATAGCCCCCACCGTGGGAAATGCCTTAATAATAGTATGTTTATGACTGTTTACGGGTGTATACCTCAGGAAAATATAAAGACTCTGACTAAGAGTTTGCACCCCCTTACCCTATTTGGTTTTGTTGCCGAGCAAGCTCCCGATAGAATATTCCCCCGTTAATTCCCCGCTTAACTATTTAATAACTTGGGATAAAGGTTTAATACTACCTGCATTATGATTTCCAGAGCTAACCTATTAGAAACACTAATACTTTAATGGCCTATTGACATCTTAGCTGATTTGTGCTAATTTGACTTTGGGTCAGAGTGACCTTAAACATCAACTATTAGGAAAAACTATTATGACTAGAGAACAGGCACTAAACAGAGACTTAGTAAGAGTTTACCTCAGTGAAAAAGCTGGGCCAAAGCGTTACCTCGGCTTGAAGACTCGTGATCAGGTCGATGCTCTGCAAAAGAGCTATTACAAGACGTCTACGGTGGTTTGGTTTCAAACCGCTTACACAACTGCAGGATAATGCTAATAGTAGAACTAAAAGGAAACAACATGAACTTATCTGAACAAATGGGTATTACTTTTCCCCCAGTCATTTACAGGGACTTCTCTGCTGGGCTGGCGAAATTCCCTAGCTACTGGTGCCGCTCTGCATCAGCACACGGCAACGAATACACAGAGGAAGCTCTGGAAATTGCCCGTAGGCACAGAAGTGCTGACAGCCTTGGATTATCTAATAGGACAGCGATATTTTATATTAATGCTGTCTGTGCCATAGCTGACGCCGAGAGCAATTCAATAATGCAAGAAATGCAAGAGGTGCCCTATGTCGATAATAAGGGGGAGCCTTTATCCTACCACGATCTTACCATCGTAAAGCGCAATAATAGGGTGCTTCATGAGCACTTTGCTAATAACCGGAAGATCATAGAACGGGTGGTCAATGTTATGCACCCCAACTATGACGCTGATCATTGCGGTTTTTCTGTCCTTTGGATAGACGAGAAAGGCAGGGACGCAGGCAGGGACGGCAGGCTTATGCTTCGTTCTGGAAAAGCACTAAGAAAGATGTTCCCCTGCTTAACAGATAAAGAAGTGGAAAACATTAATGACGCCTACCGTCAAGAGTTTTCTGTAAAGGGTTTAACTCTTAAACAGGGTGCTGGTCGTCAACACTTTGCCCACGCCTACAGTCATACTATTGGGAAACTTGAAAACCCCTCGACAGAGTGGCACAGGAAGAACTTAGGTAATAGTTGTATGCGGTACAGTTTTGATAGACTGGATTGTCACCCAACCGAGGCCTACGGCTCTGGGGAATTTACTATGTTCTGGACAGAGGAAGCCTCCGGAAAAATAGCCAGCCGTTGCGTCGTATGGCAGCCGCCACAACATGCAGGTAATCCAGAGTATTGGGTAGCGGCCCCAGTGTATGGCGTATGTGATGCTTCTATCGATCTAATACAGAATCACCTGTCTGGCTTAGGGTGTGGTGTTTATAGAAACTCTTCCAGTTGGGCTGGTGCTAAGCTGCTATGTATCAAAAATGGTAGTGAAACTTCTTTTGTCGGCCCATATCTTGACGTGGACCCTAAAGCTCTGACTCATGGTGATGAGGGTTTCTTCATAGTAGAGTCTGGCGGTGCTGTAAGAGCTACTACGTACCAAGGGGTATTATTTGAGCAAGAGCTTCATGAGTGTACTAGTTGTGGCGATGAGGTAACAGATGACGACGTAATGCACTGGCAGGACGATGTGTTATGCTCAAGCTGCTATGATGAAAATACCTTTAATTGTTGCCAGTGTGGCGACACAGAAAGCTCTGATGAGTCGATCACCATAAACACCACCTACGGTCAAGAAATGTGGTGTACTAATTGTCAAGATAACCACGCCGTCCTAATAGACAGCGGCGATTGGTGGCAAGAGACAGACACAGAGGTAACAAATTGTGGCATTGTTATTAGTCAGGACGAACTAGATGACGGCCAGTTCTTTATTAGCAATTGGAATGGCGAAATCTATAAGAACGATAAGGCCTGTCGTATAGATAATGGTGACATTGTTTCTCTTGTTGAAATACTAAGACATAACAAGAGGCATAAAGAGGCAGAGTATGAGCCTCATTTAGCCTTTATTAAAGACGACGACGAGCTTCCCTATCGATTTAACCCAGAGACAGATGAATGGACACAGGTAATACCAGATGACAATGAAACCTCTAATACTGAAAGCGACGTGGCGTATGTATAAACTAATAGACATGTTGGCTTATTGCCGTCCTGAGGGGTCTACTACCCAGCAAGAGTTCTGCGATAAATACTTAAAACCTGTATTTGGTAGTCCTGACGGCGCTGGCAATTACATAAGAGTTGTAGGTCACGCACCAACTATCTGCTTTGCGTCACACCATGACACAGTTCATAAAGCAGACGGTATGCAGGATGTAATACTAAAGGGCGAGACGTTGCAGCTGCCGCCTATGAGCACATCATCTTGCTTAGGCGCAGACTGTACAACTGGCGTATGGCTTCAATTAGAAATGATCAGAGCAGGTATCGAGGGTGTTTATGTATGCCATGCCGCTGAAGAGGTAGGCTGCATTGGCTCTAGAGCCGTGGTCGACCGAAACCCCAGATGGCTGCAGAGATTAGAAGCAGTAATATCTTTTGACCGTAAAGGTACGGAAAGTGTTATTACGCATCAGATGGGTTTAAGGACCGCCAGCGATGAATTTGCGGTTTCTCTTGCCGATATTCTTAAGCTACCTATGAGGCCAGACGATACTGGCAGCTTTACTGACAGTAATGAGTATTCTGGGGTTGTCGCAGAGTGTACAAACTTGTCAGTTGGTTATTACAGACAGCACTCTAAGGCCGAGACACAGGACGCCTATTTCGTGGAAAGGCTTAGAGACGCCTTAATAGCGGCAGACTGGTCGCAGATTAGTATAAGCCGTGACCCTACGGTGACAGAGTACAAGCCTCAACAGTACGCTGCTGATTGGCTATTAGGTGACATGCATGGTCAGCCTCCGTCTCTTTCACCAGTAAATCGTTATGGTGACCGTTTCACCGCATCCGGTAATAGACGCTATAATGAACAAGAGGATTGCGACGACCTGTCCAAGCTTGTATTTGATAATGCCATGGCGGTCGCTGACTGGCTGGTAGGCAATAATATAACTTATGAAGACCTCATAGACGAACTGGACCTAGAAGACGCCAGAGATAATTCGAGAGGTTTTGGGCATATGTATTCTTAACGCCCCACTGTCATAAATAAGCTAACAAGCCCGCATATGTGTAGACGTATGCGGGCTTTTTGGGTGCAAAGTTCTGAGTATCAGGACTAACATTAAGAATTAGAGGTAAGGATATGCTGCTACGTGTTCACGTAAACCAACACATAATAAGGTCTAATTCCAAGGGGGGGCTTAATAGTCCCCCTTTGACCTGTAAAACCTACAAGGAAAACTACAGAGTCCACGGGGTTTCTACAGAGCTGGGGTCAAGAGTCTGTTACGAACCAGACAAGCCCCTGTCTTGCGGTGCCAAGGTTTGGATGGAATTTGATTGCACAGAGGTAATAGTTAAAACCGTTAATGGAAAGCAGGTTGCTTATGTATTATAATTACCGACTAGAGTTTTATGACCCTTACTTTGAATTTGGCAAGGAATTACTTTGCTATAAGTTTTATAGAAACAAATCAGAGGCCGAGGCAGAGTTAAATACTGCCCGCAAAGCAGGATTATGGGTAAGCCTTTTACCCTGCTAATTACTATTAAAATTAAGGTTAACAAGGCTCTGGATAATACTCAGAGTCTTTTTATTTGTCTTATTAATACCTAAACTATTAGTCTTACTATTATTATTACTCTGACCTTGGGTATCATTATTAGTCTTACTATTATTATGACTCTGAATATTATTATTACTATGACTCTGGGTATCACTATTAGTCTTACTATTATTATGAATCTCACTATGACTCTGAGTATCATTATGACTATTATTATTACTATGACTCTTAGTATTACTATGACCAGGACTATTACTGTGACCAGGACTATTTCTATTACCCCTACAATGGAAAGCCCCCCGTGGGAATTTTGCCGTACCCCTCCGTGGGAATTTTGTGTGACATATTTGTCACTCCTCCGTGGGAATTTGGCCTACGTGGGAATTAAAACCATATTTAACTTGTACCCTGCGTGGGAATTAGTTACTGTATGTATACGGTTTAAAATATTGGAGAAGGCCATGATAGGGAGAGAAATATGGGAGAAGACCTTAGAGGATTGCGAATCAAAGTATCAAGAAGCTATGGCAACAGCGGAGTTCTGGGAGGACGAGACCAGAAAGCTAATGCTAGAGAACTTAAAGCTAAAGGCAAGCTTGAGGCTATGGAAAGGGACAGCCCCTTAACTAACATTTTAGGAGAGAGACAATGATTGAAGTAACATACATAGACCACATGGGCAGTGACTTGAGTGTTGTAAACGCAGCCCGTGTAAGCTTCGGAAAGAAGTCTGACTGCATAGGGTACAAGGATAACGGAGATGGCACCTCAGTGGCCCTTATATCGCCCAAGGATCGACGTTTGATACACTACCTAGCCAAGCACAAGCACATGTCACCGTTTGGTCACGCTTTTGCCAGCTTTCACGTAAAGGCTCCTATCTTTGTAGCCCGACAACTAGTTAAGCATAAGTTCTTACGGTGGAACGAAGTTAGCAGAAGGTACGTGGACTATGCACCAGAATTTTATGACCCCGTTATTTGGAGGGGGAGGGCTGACGATGCAAAACAGGGTAGTAGCGACAAAGAAGTACAAGGCATACACATGGGGACAACCTACAGGCTGCTACAGGGCACTTATGAGTACCTACTGGGCAAGGGAGTAGCACCAGAGCAAGCACGTATGATTTTGCCACAAAGTACTATGACAGAGTGGTACTGGTCTGGTAGCCTCGATGCTTTTTCTGATATGTGTAACCTTAGATGTAAAGAGGACACTCAATACGAAACAACTAGGGTTGCAAAGTGTATATCCTTAGCTATGCAACCACTATTTGAAGTTTCTTGGGAGGCTTTAGGCAATGGATGATACAACATCACTACTAGAATTTTTAGAGGGGCTACTAAACAATGAAACTTGAGTGGATAGACCCTGAGACCGTATACATATTTCACGACGGAGTAATGTATTGTATTTTTCAACAAGAAGGTAAACTAGTTATGGAAAGTAAAAAGATCACCACTCAAGACTAACTTAAGTTAAACATAAGTTATAACTCTTTAGTTTAATACTATTAGTTATTAACTTATGTTTAACTAAAGGGTACTTAGAGTAGATGGAATTTTTTATATTTTTGTCAAGGGGCAGAATTAAATAAATTTTAGTCTTGTATCTTTGTTGCCATATGGTAGGTGTTACCCAAAGGAGAACGACATGACTGAAATACCACATCAACCCTGCCCCTTTGTAGACTGCGGTTCATCTGATGCCTTTGCTTACAACAAAGAGGGTTACGGAAAGTGCCATAGCTGCGGACAGGGTTACCCTGCCAACAGGTCACATGCTACGTTTGATTGGGCTGAAGATAAGTACCCTAAAAAGGAGAGAAATGATATGACTACCGACACTATCCTGACTACAAAAACCATACCCACTACTGGAGATGGCAAGTACGTTGAAATGAGGGGTATCAAAGCCTCTGTCATGGAAGACTACGGTGTAATGACCTACGACAACACACAGGAGTACAAGTACCCCAGTGGTGGCGTCAAGGTTCGTAATCTTAAAGAGAAAGGCTTCTGGGCAAAGGGCGGATTCAAGGGCGACGAGTTGTTTGGCATGAACTTCTTCACCGCAGGTTCCTCTAAGATGCTGACCATCACTGAGGGAGAGCTGGATGCCCTCTCTGTGGCGCAGATGCTTAAGTCTGGCACATACTCTAACCCTGTTGTGTCGTTGCCCTCTGCTACCCCCTCAAAGAAGTTGTGGGAGAACTGTAGTGAGTGGATCAATAGCTTCGAGAAAATCATTATCAGTGTTGACGGTGATGAAGCCGGAAATGCTATTGCCACTAAGATATCTAAGCTGTTTCCTAACAAAACCTACCGAGTTTCTCATGACAAGTACAAAGACGCTAACGAGTTTCTACAGGCAGGGGCTGGACAAGAGTTTAAGTCTGCTTGGTGGAACGCTAAGAAGTATGTCCCTGACAATGTTCTTAACACTTCTGAGCAGTTCCTTAAGTTGTTTAGAGAGACTCCCGACCATCAGTTTGTGCCTACAGGTATACAATCCCTTGACGACAAAATCATGGGACTCATGCAAGGTCACTTTACCGTTATCAAAGCCCCTACTGGCATTGGTAAAACAGAAGTGATGCGGCTGTTAGAGTACAACTTGATACAACGTAACGTACCCTTTGCCAGTTGGCACCTAGAAGAGACAAAGCTTAGGAGCCTCTTAGGTTTGGTTAGCTACTCTCTAGGCATGAACGTAACCCGAAGGGACTTGATAGACACACAGGGTGCCACTGCTCAAGTAGAAGCAGCTATTGTCAAGCTTGCGGAGAACGAGAATATCTATCAGTTCTATTTGGGTGACGGACAAGGGACCGAGGAGTTGTGCGACCAGATACGATACTTCCGTGAAGCCTGTGGCTGTAGGTATGTATTCTTTGAGCCTATCCAAGACGTAGTGTCTGGCAGGTCAGAGAGTTCTAAAGAGGAGTTGCTATCAGACCTGTCAGTTAGGCTTAGTAAGCTTGCCGCAGAACTTAACGTGGGTATCGTTACTATCGCACACACTAATGACGATGGTGACCCTAAATACTGTAAAATGATTGGACAAAGGGCTTCCGTTATTATAGACCTTAGTCGTGACAGAGAGGCTGATGATGAGCAAGAGAGGAACACCACTACCTTAAAGGTAGAGAAGAACCGCCCGTGTAGTGAAGAGGGTTACGCTGGGTCACTTCGATTTAACATGGACACATTTACTTTACAGGAGCTAGACTATGGATAGAGAAGAGTTTTATGAGTACGATGAGGAAGATTTTTATAACTACAACGAGGTTTATACTGTAATTGTACCCCGTGAAGACCCTGACCAAGACCTTATAGTCCGACTAGGGTGTGACGATAAAGAGGATACAGCGGCTTGGACACTGCTAGGAACCTACGGTGACACAGACGGTAAGGAAATAGACATAACTGTAGAGCAATACTGTCAAGCAATAGAGCTTGTTCAGACAATACATCGGAGATTAATATGAGTAAGGCCTGTAAAAAATGTGGGGACACTAAAGACGTAACCGAGTTCCATGAAGCTAAGACCAACGCTGACCGCCTTTCGTATGTATGTAAAGCATGCGTCGCCACTGCGCTTAAGATTAAGCATAACCTTAATAGGGGGTTTGCCTCCCTGCAACCTAAGAGCTGCGAGTGCTGCGGTACGTCCGTGCGTAGTTTAGGGGTAGATCACGACCATAAGACTGGTTTATTTAGAGGGTTTATCTGCCAGTCCTGCAACGTAACCATTGGACTTAGTGGAGACACTTACGAAGGTTTACTGGCTTCAGATAAAGACGTTATGTACCTAGACTACCTAGCCGTTGCAGCATGGCGCCAAGGTACGACTGTGTTTATTAAAGGGAGGAGCACACATGCCCGTATTTGACATAGAGACTGATGGTTTCTTAGATGTTTTGACTAAGATCCACGTAGTTAGTTACCAGACAGACACTATGTCTGAGCCTAAGTCTATCTTTGACTACGACGAAATGCGAGAGTTCTTCCTGTCTCAGGACACCCTAGTGGGCCACTTTATTACTGGCTTCGATATCCCTGCAGTGGAAAAGGTCTTAGGTATTAAGATCACTGCTAGAGTTATTGATACGTTAGCGGTAAGTTGGTATCTTACACCTGAGCGTGGCAGTCACGGACTGGCCTCTTACGGTGAAGACTTCGGAGTACCTAAGCCTGTTGTGACAGATTGGGAAGGCTTGTCTCAAGAAGAGTACAGCCACCGTTGCCAAGAGGACGTTAAGATAAACGTAAGGTTGTGGAAACAGCAGGACAGTAAGCTGGACCGACTGTACCTTAATGACCACGCTAAGTTTAGGTTCTTAGACTACCTAAAGACCAAAATGCTGACAGTCAAAGAGCAGTCAGACAATGGTTGGGGGGTGGACGTAGCTAAGGCTAACAGCTTACTTAACCTTTGGGAGGCAGCAAAGGCAGTTAAAGTAGAGCAGTTGACTAGTGTCATGCCAGACAGGTTGCATTGGGTAATGAAGCACAAGCCAGCATTAGAGAGGATGACCCTTAAGAATGGCCTACCTTCTGCCGCCGCAACCACTTGGTTTGCGTTGCTTAAAGAGGCTAAGTACCCTCTGACTACAGAGAGCTTACGGGTGGTACAGAAGACTACAGTAGCTAACCCTAACTCCCCTGATCAGGTTAAGGATTGGCTGTTCTCTATGGGTTGGTCGCCCTGTACGTTTAACTTTATTAAGGAAGGCACGGGTAATAATGTAGTAGAAAGAAAAATACCTCAAATCCGTAAGGATGGAGAGTTGTGCAACAGCGTTAAGAGGCTCATAGATGTTAACAAAGACGTTGGCGTATTAGATGGCCTTACTGTGTTGTCGCATAGGATTGGAATAGTTAAGGCCTTTATCTCTTGCGAGAGAGACGGTAAGTTAAAGGCTACAATCAGTGGCCTCACTAATACCTTTAGGTTTAAGCACTCTAGGCCGCTGGTTAATCTCCCCTCTGTTGATAAGCCCTACGGAGAAGACATTCGTAGTTGTCTCATAGCAACTGGTGGCATGACCTTATGTGGCGCTGATATGGTTAGCTTAGAGGACACTACCAAGCGTCACTACATGCAACCACTTGACCCTGACTACGTTGAGGAAATGTCTAGGGAAGGCTTCGACCCTCACCTTGACCTTGCTAAGTTTGCAGGGGCAGTGACCCAAGAGGATATTGATAAGCACAATTCTGGCGAGGTTAGCTTGAAGGCTTTGCGGAAGAACTACAAGGTAGTCAACTACAGTGCTACATACGGTGTAGGAGCCTCTAAGCTTGCCCGTGAGACAGGTCTAACACAAGCAGCAGCGTCTAACCTACTGCAAGCCTTCTGGCAGAGAAACTGGGCAGTTCAAGAGGTCGCTAACAAAGCTAGGGTTAGGGAGCTGTTAGGCAAATCTTGGATACAAAACCCCGTGTCAAAGTTTTGGCATGTACTGAGGAGTGAGAAGGACAGGTTTAGTACACTAAATCAGAGTACAGGTGTCTACTGCTTTGACGTATGGGTGCAGCGTGTAAGGGCGCATGGTGCAAGGCTAGTAGGCCAGTTCCATGACGAAGTTATCGTTGAGTTACCTAAAGGTGGCGAAGAGCTTATGGCTGGGGTACTTAAAGATTGCATGGTTAAAACTAACGGGGAGGTTAAACTTAATATCCCATTAGGCATTGACTATTCTTTTGGTAAAAACTATGCAGAAATACACTAAGCAAGGTTGTAAATCCATCTTGAACTACTATATGATATTAACACAAACACAAACGGAGTGTATAAGATGAGTAAGAAAGCAAGAGTTTTAGTCATGGAAGGCTATGTAGAGTACGCACGGGTATTCAAAGAGAACATGGACAGCAACCCCGACTTCCATCCCACTGGTCAGTTTAATATGAACTTTTACCCTAAGACTGAAGAGGATCTTGAGCTGTTTTGGGAAGCTGGTGTAGAGAAAGCTTTTCGGGGTAACTCCCGACTTAAAGACCCTCGCTCTGGAGACGGGTACGGGATTGGACAGTACATTCGCCTAAAGCGTGACAATGTAAACCCCGTTGCAGAGGCTCTGGGCGGCGCACCGCACGTAGTTAACTGGCTTGGGGACGCTGATGCACTCAGCAAGGGTGCTGGCTGGGCTTTCTCTGACGGCGAGCTGGGTAACGGTACTGAGGTTCGAGTTAAGGTTACTGTATACGGAGAGGGTGACCGTACAGGACACCGCTTAGATAAGATTGGCGTCGTAAACCTAGTTGAGTACGCCTCAACGCTTACTGCGGATGGCTTTTAATGCGGATTTATTCCTCTAGTAAGGAAACTTGGGGGTCTGACGATGTACGTCAGGCCACCTATTCGTCCTCTAACGTAGAAACTATTGAGGACTTCCTTGACCACTGCCAGAACTTAGCAAGAGTTGCTGGCTTTGGTGACCTAGCCATAGGTTCAAAGTACATGGGTGGAGAAATAACGTGGTCTCAGTTCTAAAAACAATAGTGGACGGCGACATAGTTGCATACCGTGCCGCCGCTCACCGTGTAGAAGTTGACGGTGTAAAACGTCTTTGCACTCTCGAAGAGGCCTTAGGTTACGCTGACGAGTTTATGCAGCTAACTCTTGCGGAGTGTTCTTTCTATAACGAGTCTAAGAAGTTCTCTGTGTATATCACAGGAAAGGGAAATTTCAGATTTGACATAGCAAAGACCGCCGTTTACAAAGGCAACAGGAGTGACAAGCCCAAGCCAGACTTCTTAGGCTTAGTAAGAAATCACCTTGTAGATAAGTGGGGCGCCATAACCTCAGAGGGGGAGGAAGCTGACGACCTCATAGCTATAGACGCAGCAAAAACTGGGTATCGTTCTGTTGTAGCCACTATTGATAAGGACATGCTACAAATAAAAGGACTTCACTACAACTTAACTAAGAGAACCTTCACCTATATGGACCACTTTGATGGTCTTCACTTTTTCTATAAGCAAATCCTAATGGGTGACTCAGCAGATAACATCAAGGGTCTACACAGAGTTGGTCCAGTTAAGGCAGAGGATATGCTTTCCCACTGTACAAATGAGAGGGAACTGTATCAGTCTGTAGTAGATAGGTATGACGGTAATGAGGACAGGGTGCTAGAGAACGCCCGACTGTTATGGCTACGAAGATATGAGGGGGAGCTATGGGAACCGCCGCATCATCGAAAGCCAAAGGCCGCATAGGTCAGCAAGCTATTAGGGATAAGCTGCTAAAAGCCTTCCCAGAACTAGAGCCTGATGATGTCAGGTCCACGGCTATGGGACAGCAAGGAGAGGACATTCAGTTAAGCCCAAGAGCAAGAGAGCTTATCCCTATCTCTGCTGAAGTTAAACGTAGGAAAAGCCTTAAGACTGTCTATGATTTTGTTGAACAAGCTAAACAAGGTGGCGAGTATGAGCCAGTAGTTTTCTTTAGGGCAGATCGTGAGGAGTGGCTAGTAATAACTAAGCTTGACCACTACATAGACTTAATCAAGGGTTGGAAAAAATAGCGCCCATGTTACAAGACTATGAATTACTTAGCGTTGTGGAAAACTTTGGGCTACTTCAACTACTGTTAGACGCAGGTTTGACACATGAGGAAGTAGCCCTACATTTACACAACTGTGGCTTATTAGCCCTAGACGAATACACAGAAGGACTTGAGGAGTTCTAATATGATTAGTGACAAACAGATACACGACTTTATGAACGAAGACTACTCTCCTAACGGACGGGTTGATGCGACACCCCAAGAGTTAGTGACGCAGTTTATAGACCACATGGACCAACCACTAGACCAGAAGTATAAATATGGTAATGACTTAGACGACTTTCGGTTCTCACTACTTCAAGAGGAGTACTTTGAGGTTATTGAGGCTGCTGAACCGCACCTAAAGCTTAAAGAGTTAGCAGACTTAGTATATGTTACCTATGGTTACGCAGCCACTTATGGTTGGGACTTAGACGAAGCTGTTAACCGTGTTCATGAGTCCAATATGTCTAAGCTAGGTGAGGATGGTAAGCCTGTTAAGGATAGTAATGGCAAAGTTATGAAGGGTAACGGATACAAGCCCCCCTGTTTAAGGGACTTGGTATGAACTGGTTAAGGAGGTACTTTAACTACTTAAACACTTGGCGACTTCATAGGCAGACCGTCAAGCTGCTAAACACTATGACAGACAGACAGCTAAAAGACCTTGGGATGAACCGAGGAGACATTAATCGTATGATATGGTTAGACGAAGACGTTGTTCAAAGAGGAAAAGAGAAATGAATAGTAACTACCTGCCTACGGACTATCAAACTTTTATTGGTACTAGTCGGTATGCCCGTTGGATCGAAACTGAAGGCCGACGAGAGACTTGGGGCGAGACCGTTGAGCGTTACCTAGAGAATATTGTGATCCCTAAGAGTACTCTTTCTACCACAGAGCTTAGTGATATTCGTAACGCTATCTTAGGACTAGAGGTTATGCCCAGTATGAGGTCTCTTATGACTGCTGGTTTAGCTGCTTCCCGTGATAACACCTGTATGTATAATTGTAGTTACCTACCTGTTGACGACCCTAAGGCCTTTGACGAAGCTATGTTTATCCTCCTGTGTGGGACAGGCGTAGGCTTTAGTGTAGAGCGACAGTCTATCAGTAAGCTTCCTGATGTCCCTACTTTGTATAACAGTGACGCTACCGTTACTATTAAGGATAGTAAGGAAGGCTGGGCTAAGGGTCTTCGTAAAGTCCTAGCCCTCTTGTGGGCAGGAGAGATTCCTACGTGGGACTTAAGCAAGGTACGACCTGCAGGGGCACGACTCAAGACCTTCGGAGGTAGGGCATCAGGGCCAGCCCCTTTGGTTGACTTGTTTAACTTTGCTATAACAACCTTCCGAGCGGCTCAGGGTCGTAAGCTAAATAGCCTAGAGTGTCACGACCTTATGTGTAAGATTGGCGAGGTTGTGGTAGTAGGTGGTGTCCGTCGTAGTGCTATGATTAGTTTGTCAAACCTATCTGATGATCGTATGCGTCATGCTAAGTCGGGTAACTGGTGGGAGAACGCAGGTCATAGAGCCTTAGCTAACAACTCAGTGGCTTACACAGAGAAGCCAGACAGTATTGCGTTCATGCGTGAGTGGACAGCCCTTATGG
>CEWQ01005619.1_pt1 | contig 13337 bp, 4 predicted proteins | sample 531161 | NCBI WGS metagenome assembly CEWQ01 (sample SAMEA2621548, study PRJEB7988) | marine metagenome | isolation source: saline water (ENVO:00002010), including | reverse complement strand
TACTGATCCTGTTACTGATCCTGTTACTGATCCTGTTACTGATGGTACTGGAGATGGTACTGGAGATGGTAGCGGTAGTGGAGATGGCGATGGCGATGGCGATGGCGATGGCGATGGTGATGGTGATGGTGATGGTGACGGCAGGGGTAGTGGCAGTGGATTTATGCCTTCTACTGCACAAAACACAGTTACCTCTAAGCCGAAAGACACTGAGTTAGCGAAGATAGACTACTTATATGACTTTAACTCTATATTTGCTAATCCAAAGCAAGACGCTTTTTATGCAAGTCCTTACGATAATGCTCCAGTACAATCTAGAGGAAGGCAACCTTTAAAGAAAGCTTCTGGAGGTATGTTACGCAACAAAAGTGAAACAGAGGTGGTAGGAGATATTATAGGTAAACCACCAAAATTAGTTACAGAAGCAGATATTGATTTTGTAACTAATTTAATGAGCCAGCAAATGGTTTTATCTGGCCCTAAAATGCCGTATGATAATACCAATGCAGTTGACCTTGGTAATAAAGGTATGATACCCCCTAATAATGGGTTACCTAGTAATCAAAATAATGTAAGAAAAGTAGCGCAAGGCGGTTTGCTAGACAGGAACGACTTACTACTTAAACTATTAGGAGAGAACTAATGAGTTGGTGGAAAGATTTAATTGATGGCGCAGTTGATTTCACTACTACAGGTACTACAGGCAGTACTGGGATTGATACTTTGCTACAAGGGGCAATTGGATACGGAGTAAATAAATCCGGCGCTAGTAGTGCTAATGTACCTATGGTAGGTTACCAAGGCGGTATACCTGAGTACGAAGCCGTGCGAGAAAGAGTACCTACTGACCCTAATCGGCGTGCTGGTGGGCAGAACCAACGATACTTTACCGACATGCAGTATGCGACTAGCCCTGAAGACAAGAAAGCACCTACTATGGAAGAGGCGCAGGGGATTGCTGCTGCTCAACGCAATATGTTAGCCCAGCAAAATGATCCTAATGCTTCGCCTCCGCCTCCGCCTACTGCGGAAAATGCTCCTGTAGGAGGTATTCCCCCAATTTCGCCCCCTGCGGAAGATGCTGGTGGTGGTAGTTATGTAGATTTAGGCCCACTTGGCGGGAGTGTATTTGTAAGTAATGACGGGTCTATTAGTTCAGGGCCAAACCAGCCGCCTACTACTCCTCCCCCTGTTGGAATGGCCCCCCCACCTCAAGCTATGGCTATGGGCGGTATCGCCTCTGTAAAAAACGGCTACTACTTAGGTGGTAAGACTGATGGCATGGCTGACGAAATACCCGCAACTATTGATGGCACTCAAGAAGCGCGTCTTAGTGATGGTGAGTTTGTTATTCCTGCGGATGTAGTCAGTCACCTAGGTAACGGTAACTCTGATGCAGGGGCTAACCAGTTGCACGGTATGATGGATAACGTACGTAAAGAACGTACTGGAAACTCAGAGCAAGGTAAACAAATAGACCCTAACAAGTTTATGCCTACTATGGCTCAAGGCGGCATTGCTAACGCATACAACTACGGTGGCCCAGTACGTAAGTTTAACGTGGGTGGTGGTACTTCTACTCCTATTACTAATGTAGGGACTGATCCTACTGTAGGAAAACAAACTGGGCAAGAATCCTCGCTATCTAGTTGGGCAGGGCCGTATGTGACTGATATGCTAGGTAGAGGTGCTGCATTAGGTGACCAAGGATTTCAAGGTTTTGGTGGCCCTCTTACTGCGGAGACTAGTAACTTACAAAATAAGTCGTTTGAAGGTATTGGCGCGTTAAAGACTCCTACTACTATGGGTGCTTTTACTCCTAAAACTTTTGACGCAGAGCAAGCCACAGCGGGTATGAACCCTTACTTAATGGCTTCTCTTAATCCTCAATTAGATGAAGCTCGTCGCCAGTCAGAAATAAGCCGTGTAGGTAATGCAGGGCGCATGACTAAAGCAGGTGCATTTGGTGGTTCTCGTCAGGCTCTTATGGACATGGAAAACCAACGTAACCTAGAGACTAACCTAGCAAATATAACAGGTAAAGGCTACGCATCTGCATATGATAGGGCGCAGCAACAGTTTAATACCCAACAAAATCGTGAAATGGCAGCTCAGAACACAGCCAATCAGTATGGGTTTGACGTGCTTGGAGGGTATGGCGCTGCTGGCGCTACCCAACGAGGTATAGAGCAGCAAGGGCTTAGTGCAGACAAGGCACAGTTTGAGGAAGAAAGAGACTTTCCTTACAAGCAGGTACAGTACATGCAATCGTTACTGCAAGGCTTGCCATTGGAAGCTCAGTCTTATTCTTACTCTCAGCCTAGTGACATGCAAAACCTTTTGGGCAGCACTGCGGGAATTAAAGATATTATGGAGTCTTTGTACGGCTCTTCTGGCCCTACTCCTCCTACGGCTTCGCAAATACTAACGGGTGCTACTATGGGGCTTGATTATGATCAAACAGCAGCAGGGACAGTAACTCCCGCCGAGACGCAAGCTGAACTAGACAGTATTCCAGACGACTACTAAAAGTACCCATAACAAATTTAAAGTTTTAGGAGACAGAGATGGCACAACAACAATCTGGCGGGATTATGGACGCTTTGACCAATACTCAGGGTAATAGCGCAGATGCTAGTTTAGGTGGTATGGCGCAGGCTATAGATACTAAGGTAGAAGCGTACAGAAATAACCCTCAAGTATTAGAACAACGCCTAGCTCAAAACCCTCAACTGCTAGATTTGCTCGCCCTCCAAAAAGTTAAGTCCGCTAAAGAATCCGCTGCACAGGAACTGCTATTAGGGGAGCAACAAAACCCTACCACTATACTGGCGCAGCGTGAACAAGAAGTTCTAGCTATGGATAAGAATGAGATGGCTAAACAGTCTTCCGGTATTCTAGGACAACGCCAACAACAGCAAACAAAGAACATGCAACGTACTGCTTCAGGTGGTAATCCTCCTATGATGGCTGCTAGCGGTGGTCTTTTACCTCTGCCTCGCCCTAACATGCAAGGTATGGCTCAAGGTGGGATTATTGGATATGACGGTGGTGGCCCAGTAGGACATGACCACCCTCACTCTGCTGCCCCATCATCAGGGGCTGGGTTGCCTGCTGAAGCAGTAGCCGAAGAAGTGCCTTCAGGTTTTGAAAAAGTAGCAGGTAGTGTAGTAGATTGGGCTATGGAAAATCCTTTAGATGCTGTTGCTACGGGTATGATGTTTGTCCCTATTGTAGGATGGACAGCTTCTCTGGCGGTAAAGGCTGCATCTTTGGGAATGAAAGCGTACAACGCAACTAAGAAAGTAAACTACGCCCAGAAATTAAAACAAGGAGTTGATCTCGCTAATAAAACTCCTGCCGCATTGCAGAAACTGGTTACTAAACCTAAAACTAATAAAGTTAAAACTACTGAAGACGGACTTGAGTTTTCAGCATTACCCAAACCCACAGGAAGAGAAATTTCTACAGGGAGGATTGGTGGTCTTGGTCTTGGTCTTGGCGCAGTAAGTACAGGTATAGGTGCGCTTAGTGGTGAAGATGCACCAGTACCAGCAGTAGCACCAGCAGTAGTAGTAGCAGAAGAAGAAGAAGGAGAAGAAGAACTTACAGTTACCCCCGATGACACTGACTACTCAGATGGTACACAAGAAATAGCAGATAGAACAGCGCCAGATAGGACTGGCATAGCTGGTAATTTGTTTGAGCAATCTATGCCTGAAGGACAATTACAAAGCTTCAAAGACCGCTCTAACGTAAACATAAGCGACAAGCAGAAAGACGCTAGAGCGGAGTCAGATACTTATACTCGACGAGTTGAAAATAGAGATGAACTTAACAAGGGTATAGCCACACAAAAAGCATTTCAGGATCGCCAACTTGACCCTAAGAAATTACAGAAAGACAGGTTAATGGCAAACCTAATAGGGGGTGGGCAGCGAGGTCTGCTTGGCGCAGCAATGGCTGGTCAACAAGCTGACGCTCAAGTTGCAACTTTTGAAGGAAACCAAATAAAAGAAGTAAACAGACTTACTAACGAAAAAATAGCAAAAGACATTGATGTTTCTAAAATTGGTGAGGCTAATGCAAGGCAAGTATACGCGTCCCTCACTGCGGATAAGTCAGCCGCTGCCAATGCTTTAAAGGATGTAACTAAACAAAACTTATTAGAAAGAAATAGGGAAGTTCAGTTAGATTTTGAGACATGGAAGGAAGGAAATGATCGCGATCAAAAAGTGCTTGACGCTGAATTTAGCCAGAGAAAAGCGGATATACTAGAAAATACTAATAAAGCAACAATACTTGGTGATCTCCTTACATTACAAGAAAAAATGAACACATCCTACCAAGAATCTATTGCTATGCTACCTGCTTACACAGCAGGGCCAGCTCTCCAGCAAAAAGCAAAAGATGCAATGGCTCAAGGTAAAGATGTTGATTTCTCTGAAGATGAGAAAAGTATGTTTATTAGATATCAAGGTTTTCTATCTAGAATGCAAGATGGCAATAAAACATATGGTGAGTTAGAAAAAGAAATTAAAAAGTTAGCTGGATATAACGATATTTAAACAAGGATTAGTACATGCCGTACTCTGTAACTACTAAAGACGGACTTACTTTAACTAATATTCCTGATAATCTAGCTCCTGATTCTCCAGAAGTACTTGCTGGAGTAAAAAGATTAAGAGAACGTGATCAGTCAAGTGTAAGTAAAGAAAGACTTCCAACTCTAGAAGAACAAGGGTTTACATTCGCCTCTAATTCTAATATGGGTGAGGACATACTTAAAGGGTTTGGTTCTGGCATAGCAGGTATGTTGGAATCATCAGCTTTGGGTATGGCTACTATCCTAGAAGAAGAGGCGGAGCTTAAAGCTCGCAGTAAGATACAAGATCTCTTTGACATAGATATGCTCAAAGGCGCAGACGAAGACTCAGTAGCGTTTAAATTATCTGCGGGCATTGGCTCTATTGCGGCATTAGCCCCCGCTGCTTTTACTGGCGCTGCTGCCTTACCTTTAGCAGGCGCTGTCGCTGCTGGTGCTGGTGCTGGTGAAGCAAGTGAACGTGCGCGTGCGTACGGTGCTACAGAAGATGAACGCGGCATGGCTGCGGTTAAAGGTACGTTCATTGGAGCTTTAGAATTAACCCCCCTTGGTAGGCTGTCCAAAGCATTCAAACTTCCCGGGCTGACGGCAACACTAGATAAGCTTGGCCCTAAAGCAATTGACGGTATTGTTAGCCGCGTGCGTAATGCAGGTGTTACTGGACTAGCAGAAGGCGCACAAGAAGGTGCAGCCGCCATACTTCAAAACCTTAACGAGCAAGGCTATAACGCAGAGAAAGAGTTAGTCGATTCAGGTGTGCTAGAAGAAGCTCTAATCGGTGGTGGTGCAGGTGCAATACTACAAGCCCTTGCAGACGTACTATCTTCAGGCGTAATTCGTGGCAAAGGTAGTAAAGCTAGCACTGCTGGAGGAACTGGCGCAGGAACCGCTGCCTCCGCCGAATTAGAAGCCGCTGCTAAAGCCATTGTTGAAGCCGAAAGGCTCGGTGCTACTACAACTGAAAAAGAAGTATCTGAAGCAGATTTAGATGCCGTAACCGGAGAAAAAACTAGACAACGTGAAGCCATTGAAAAGAATGAAGCGGAAGCTAGAGATTTAGCCAAAAGACTAGCCGCTGAATCAGACGCTATCCCCTTCGGCGAAGAAGGAACTGTCACCTTCGAGGCAAACGTACCCCTCAACAATGAACAACAAGTAGCCGCTGAAGTAGCCGCTGAAGAAAATGCTACTAGTAGCTTATTTGAAGAGGAGCTTGGAGGAGTAGACGAAACCAATGTTGGAAAAGTTGACGAGGGAGGAGGTGGAGGTAGCCTTTCAGGTGCTACACAAGCACCCAGCACAACCGAAGAAGTTACCACCGGAGCTAAAGAATTTGTCGGCGGAAGAGTGGGCAGTGCTAAACAAGGCCCTACAAATACTTTTGTCGGAAAAGGAGAACAACTTACTCCAGTAGATATAGTAGCGAGACAAGAACAAGTAGCGACTATACAGCTTGCTGTGGACAAAAAAGGGCTAGGTATAAACGTAGCCACAGAAATAACCAACATAATAGCCACTGATCAGACCTATAACGATGCCGTTAAACAGGTGATGGACAAAGTGTCCCCACCCCCTGCCGAAGCTATTACACAAAAAGAAAGCTTAACAGAAGCTCAAGAATTAGAATTAGCTGCTATAGAGGCTGGGGAATCAAGAAATTCACTAGCGACAACAACGAATGCTGAACAAAGGAGAAAAAGAAATGCGGCTCTTGCCGAAGAGCAACGCGTGTTAGCTGCAAAAAATGCGGCTCTTGTCGGAAAGGAAGCAGGTAAACCACTTGTAAACTCTGTAGATGCGGACAAAAAAGAGACGGACGAGGCGCAAAAGAGGGCTTTAGCAGCAGGTAAACCACCTGCAAACGTTAGTGTAGACCCAGACCTCCCTTCTGGGACAAATACAAACACCCCTATGGGTCGAGCAGATAGAGCTGCTATAGATGCACAAGCCACTGCAAATAAGATCATAACCCCAACCTCAGTCGAACCTGTGGTAACCCCCGAAGGGGGGACTAGAGTCGAGTCCCCTGACGCAGTAGTACTAGTCGATAAATCATTTGTACTTAGTCTAGGGCTTACAGGCAAGTACGAACCTATCGGGGATGTATTAATAGAAAAATTTGGCGAAAATGCTCCTGAATCGATAACGAATGGTGAGTTAGCGAAGACTATGAAGGCAAGCTTCGGTAGGAATAAAAGTCCTGCGAAATTGCCTCCACAAACTAAAGGGTACATAGATAAGTATACGACACCTGTGGTTGACGATAATGCACAAGCCACTGATCTTGACGATGGTACAGCAACTATAGCAAGCGATGACAGGCAAGCTAGCCTAGCTAAAAAAATAGCAGATGCTAAGCTAGCTAATACCAAAGAAGCTCGCAAGCAGTTGGAAGAAGCTGCCAAAGTCGAGGCAGGTATAGGTGACGCTGAAGCAGTAGCGGCTTTAGAAGCCAAAATCGCGGATATAGGACAAGGCTTAGACCTCAATAATGACTCTCAATTACCTAACGCTGCGGTAAACTGGTACGAAGGTGTAGTGCCTCCTGACGTTAAAGCCTTGCTTGTTAAAGGTGACTTGCGTGGTGCGTTAATGGCTTTGAGTGTTGCGACTACCGACCCTCGTATTAAGCAGATAACGCGTGTCTTATCAGAAGCAGTAGGTGATGCCAATATCAAGTTTGTAAAAGGAACTACTTCTAGTGTGTCTGCTGACGGTACAGTTAACCTAGTCGAAGGTGAGGTAGGCATACACACGTTACTGCATGAATCAACTCATGCTGTCATAGATACAACATTAGACAATCCATCTAGTCCGTTTACTAAAAAGATGACAACCCTCTTTAATGAAGTAAAGCCACAACTAGACTCTGCCTATGGCGCACAGAACCTAAAGGAGTTTGTCGCCGAAGTACTTAGCAACTCCGCTTTCCAACAAAAGCTAGCGGGTATGAATCCTGATGGCTCGAAAATATCTTCTCTATCTAAGTTCTTTAGGTATGTTACTAATCTTATACGTACTTTGATTGGGTCAGGAACTAAGACTACAGGCTCTGCATTAGACGTGGTTGATCAACATATAATGGCGATTCTATCTACTTCTCCTGACACTCGTGGGGCAGGTTCTACCTACGGAATGGCAACCCGCGATGGGGTGCAGAAACTTCTTAAAGATATGGGGCTTGTGCAGAAGGGGTTCGCTGCCCCCACTCCCAAGTTTAGGAAAGATTTTGGCGAAGATGGCGCTAGATGGTTTGACGGCCTTGGTGACAGTGCTAATGACATAGCTACTAGGATTGGAGCTTTGCGGTTACTGGATACTCAGGCACTTGGTGACGTAGCCAAAGCAAAGGGCTATGGGGATTTAGGAGATAGACTTCACACAACTCTCCAAGAAATGCGCGGGGCTATGAATGCGGCGGAAAGAATAATAAATACAGCGGTAGAAAAAGCATCTAAGTGGGCTATGGCTAACCCTGCGGAGCAGAAGAAAATAGATGACATAATATATTCGTCAGACAAGGCAGATGGTACGTTAGGTTATGGTGCAACAATCTACCAAATAGACCCTATGCTAGACTTACAAACCGCTACGGAGCGATACGGAAAAGATCCAGATAAACTGGCTCGTTGGAAAAAACTAAAGCGAGAATGGGATTCTCTTTCTGACCAAGGGCGTAATCAGTACAAAGAAATACGTGATGTGTATAAAGTTCAGTATGAGCAGTTAAGACGTGTCATTACAAAACGTGTAGACGAGGTATTTGGTGAGGGTTCATCAGAAGCTCTAAACATAAAAAATAATATATTTTCTAAGATGTTTGACCAGAAAACGCTAGACGTTTATTTTCCGTTAGTGCGTGAAGGTAAGTTTAAGTTAACTTATACTCCTGTAGCTACAGACAGTAATACTTCCGACAGAGATAGCTACGTTGTAGAGATGTTTGAGAGTAAAGCTGAAATGCTTGCGGCGAGAGAGAGGGTTGAGTCGGGAGGTCTTGCCATGACCAATACAATAGAGACATCAGAAGGAGACTTATCTGCTAGTAACTTTAGAAAGAATGCCCCTGATGGAGATTTTGTAAAGGACATACTTAACGCGTTAGAAAGTAAAGGTGTAGACTCAGAGGTACAAGACGAGATAATGAACTTGTTTATCGACTCACTGCCAAGCACTGCCTTTGCTAAGTCCTTTAAGAATCGAGGCGGATATGATGGCTATATCCCCGATGCTATACATTCTATGCGAGCAAAGTCCTTTGATCTAGCGCGACAGATTAAGCGGATAGATTACAGCAGTCGTATACGCACAATAGTAGGAGAAATAAAAACAGTTCAACTAAAGCTGTCGGTAAACAACTCTACTAGTAATACTACAACTGCTATAGGAGATGACCTAATAGCTCGCGCTACGTTTGCTACCAGTGGGGCAGACCTCAAAAGTATAGAAGGCTATGTAAAGAACATTAACCAAGTAGCGTTTATATACACTATTGGCTTTAACGCTTCATCAGCACTTGTTAACCTTAGTCAGTTACCTTTGTTTGTTGGCCCTATGCTAGGCGCTGAATTCGGACATATAAAGACGGGCAAGGTAATGACGGAAGCTATGTCTCTAGTGAAAAGCTCTGGTAACAACATAGACAGTTACTTTGACATAGCTCAAGATAATGACGTTGATTCTAAAACTTTTGGTGAAGTTACCTACACACTAAGAGAGGGGCTAGACCCTAAGATAGTTGCGGAGTACGGGCCACTAACTACCTTGATTACTATGGCTTCAAAAAGATCGTATCTAACGCAGTCGTACATATCAGATGCTATGGGGCTGGACGAAAATACTAGTACGTTTGAGTTTATAAAAGATAAACTTGGGAAGGAGAAGTCGGGACGGATAGATCGTGGCAATGCTTTCCAGAAGGGGTTAAATACCGTATCTTCTACCTCCGCGATAATGTTCAATGCGGGTGAGCGATTTAACCGTCAGGTAACTCTTCTAGCTGCTTATAAGTTATCTCTGGAGGACATGCAGGCTAAAGAAGCTAAGAAGCCTAAAGACGCTCGTAAGAGTAACACTGAAATGGAGCTAGCGGCTTCTGAAGATGCTCTTTATAAGTCTATGGAATACAACGGTGGTGCGGTACTAGAGACAGGCTCTAGAATATCTGCACAGGGTGCTGGCCGCGTTGCGTTTATGTACAAGAACTACGGTTTGCGTATGTATACCACTATGTTTAAGACAGGCAAGAGAGCGATAGAGCTTCAGTTCTACCCCCCTAAAAACGAAACAGCCCCCCAAAAAGAAGAGCGGTTACGGCAGAAGAAAATAGCATGGGCGCAGGTGCGTGCTGTTCAACTATCTTCTCTTTTAGTAGCAGGTGTTGCAGGTATGCCTCTTTACGGAATAGTGACCGCCGCTATAGACTTGACCCTAGACGATGACGAGGATGATTCAGACACTGTAGTACGTAAGTACTTAGGAGAAGGTTGGTATAAAGGGCCAGCAGTAGCCGCGCTAGGAGTAGATTTCTCAAAACGTGTTAGGTTGAATAGCCTCTTGTTTGAAGCTAACAGATACTCTAAAGACCCATCTCTAGAAGAGTCTTTCTTTCATTACTTTGGTGGCCCCGCAGCCAGTACTATATTACGTGGTGCTCGTTCTGTTAAAGACTTCTCTGATGGCGAGGTAGAGCGAGGTATAGAAAGTGCATTGCCCGCAGGACTTACAAACATTTTAAGGAACAGCCCTATAGGTCGTTTCCAAAAAGAAGATGGTATGCGGACTAGGCGTGGAGATGTAATATACGATGATGTTACTGCCGGAGATTTCTTTGCAGGTATGATCGGGTTTCCTCCAGCAGGGTACACGTTTGCTCAAGAACAAACTAACGTAGAGCAACGTATTAGCGGAGCAGTTACTAAAGAACGATCTAAGTTAATGAAGAGATACTATCAAGCTCGTAGGGATGGGGATTACCCTGAGGGTGCTGCGGTTTTCAAAGAAATGATGGCGTTCGGTAAGGAACATCCAACTGCCGCGATAAACTATGACTCTTTGAAGCGGTCTTACAACGGACACCAAAGGACAACGGCTAAGATGCACAACGGAACTACGATTAGTCCTATGATGAAAAGAGTTTTAGAGGAGGAACGGAAAAATTATAGTATGGGCTTTTTCGATTAAAAAAACTCCCTGCCGCCTCGGAAACGAACAGGGAGAAAGAGGTAAACTGCTACAGTGTACGCCAGACACGTACTCCTAACTTGTCATCCTGTATTATAACTCTAATCTCTAGTTGCCAACACTTACGCTTAAATATATTTTTGCACTGTGTGATAGCTTTTTGTGTGTTTATACAGGGTATAAAGACTGAGGCTCCTACTACCATCTTGCCCCAGTTCACTATTACCTTAACCCCGTCAGGGTCTAGGTCATCCAGTTTAAGCATCGGTAGGCTCGTCTAAAGGAGTTTTAGAGCAGTCTATAGCTACTACACGGGATGGTGGTAACTGAGTAGAGGTACCCCTAGTCAGTCTCATAGTTATGCTCCTTGCCGCCATATGTGCTATCAAATCTGCTAAGAACGAACTATAGGTTATATCCTGTCTACCGCACCATGCTTTTAATGGCTTGGGGGTAAGGTATAACATCTTTGTATCTGTCTCGTACCTACCCACCAGACGAATTCTAGGATCGACTTCTGGTATTACCAGTTCATCTAGCCCATTGTCTTGTGTACTACGTAAGTCATCAGTACTACGTATCTTTAATATGCTACCCCAGTTCTCGTGTAAGTAGTTGTTTAGTGTTTCCTGTACAGATGATCCCATTTCTCCTACGCTACGTAAGTTCTCTTTTAGTAAGCCCAATGAATAGTTCATTAACTTCTTGGGTAAGTAAGGTAGTAGTTCTAACCGATAAGCTATCATAGCCCCTGTAATAGTACATGCTGCCCCCGCTGACCAAAAACGGTTTTCTGCTTTCAACCCCGCTTCTTTATCTATAGCTTTCTGTACTCTGTCTAGCAGTATCCTAATTTCTTCTAGGTTATCTATAACGTACTGTATGTATATAATCCCTGCATGACCGTAGAGTATTTCCGCGTTCTGGGCATGTATATCCGTAAGGTGCTTAGTCTCTGACTCGTCAAACAACTTCTTAGCCTTTGTTTCTAGCATCCTCTGCGCTTCTGCTTTCGGCATAGCTTTAGCTAAACTTACCTTTTCGATAATGCTAGTGTTGCCTGTAGTAACTGTTAGCAGACTCCAAGGCTCTCCCCTAGCACGTTCTGTATTACCTCCACCTGCCATACGGTTTTTCTGCCTACCCCCAGAGAGTTGGTAGATCATGTCTGAAAGTTCTTCTGGCTTGGCGTTTGTCATCTCATCAATGTAGAGGGGTAAGTTATGGTATACCTCCCCACGTAACATCCTAGAGTTTTGCGTATCATTCTTGTCTATCACTAGTTCTTTAGGTTTGCCCCACACCGAAGCCCCTACGTACATAGCTGTAGTCTTACCTAGACCAGATTCAGTACTGTGTACATGCAATCCAGAACAAGCTATAGGACTCAGTGCCATCAAAGGGGAACCGAAGCTTGTAGCTACTATGTACTGGTGCAGTTCAAACCCATCTCGGTTATAGAAGTTAACCATCTCTTTCCACTCTTCCATAGTGCCGCTTGGCTCAAAGGCATGAAACAAGTCTCTGGTAGGCGTAGATGGAGGGTTAGACTCTATGTGATCGGCAAATATTTCTTTATCCCCTAGTACAAAGGACTTAAAGTCTTCCCCAGTCCACCCAAACTGCCTACGGGCGTGCTGAGTAGCGGTAGTAGCTTGTAACTCGTTTACCCACCTAGTCGTGTAATTCATAATATCATCCATCTTAGTTACAGCTACCCCGTGTGCGGCCATTTGCTTACGGAACTCTTCTTTAGAAGTAACGGCTGTGAGTGGTACAGTAAACTCTCTGACCCCATCTATAGGCAGGTGGAGGCGCATAACTATACCCTCGCCAGATTCGACATCCTGTATACGCTTAACGACATATAAGTCATTGTGATAGACCAACTTCTCGTCTACGTCTCCATCTTCTGTCTTGGTGCGTATGTACACGCCACCAGTAGCACCACGGAAATAAGGTTTAGGATACGGTGGTATGGTATATACCTTACTATCCCCAGAGCCTGTTTCCATAGCTACTACGTTATCTTCTTCGTCTGCTTCTTTGATCCGTTGCCCTAGTACTATAGGAGAACCGATCTTGCCCCAGTGCTTACAGTCTGTACACACGTCCGGCCTGTTGTCATTGAATGTCTCACACCTGTGAACATGTTTTGTAGTGTCGTACTTGCTATCTGTTTCGTCGGGATCGTAATCATCGTACCCCCGCGATATTTTATGTGCGCCTTCTCTCCCACCATCTACACAGTGTTTGATGATAGATACAGCGTCAAACCACAAAGGCTCACTAATCTCGTTAGGGTTCTTTAAGACGTGCGATATCTGAGCACAACCATCTCCCTTACTAGTCTTAGCAATGATATCTTTAAAATAGTTCTCTCTATTGTTATAGAGTCCCTGCACAACTGCACTAAACTCTTCCACCATACGTTCGGGGACTGGTATCAAGTCATGTCCAAGCAGTTCTGAAAACGTGTCAAAGTTAACTAGGTCTTGGGTAGTGTTCCCGAAGTACCCTACTTCCGTAGGGGGAGTAGTCTTATAGT
>CEWQ01001642.1_pt1 | contig 13587 bp, 14 predicted proteins | sample 531161 | NCBI WGS metagenome assembly CEWQ01 (sample SAMEA2621548, study PRJEB7988) | marine metagenome | isolation source: saline water (ENVO:00002010), including | reverse complement strand
GATTGTTTCTACTTGGTTGTATAAAACTAATTGGTTTCATTTAAATTCCCCTAATTAAAAATAACATTCATATGTTCTAAAAATGTTTTTTCACTGTGATGTTTTTCATATCTTTTAATTGTTGTTTCACTACAAAGTTTATAAAACTTATCGTCTTTCAATCTTTCTGCATACTCTCTAGCCATTTCAACATCTCCCATTTTACAAGAAGTCAATGGATGTAGATTTCTTTGAGTATCAGCTTCCTCGTACCCGATACAAGGTATTCCGTGATAAGAAAAGTTCATAGCAAATGTTCCAGCTGCTATGGTAGGCATTAGATGTATAGCATATTTAAACCTTGATATATTATTAACCCAATCCAACCATTCCATATATGGTAAATGGGATATTTCCATCTCCTCTTCTCTATCTACTTTTCTTCCCATTGAAGGCGCAAATATATCTTCATTGAAAACTTGAGCTATTATATAAGAATCAAATCCACCATACCACCTACACATATTACCACCAACCATAACACCACTACGAGCATCAGGATTAACAACATGTGGTTCTATATTATCTGTAATCATTAATGATGGTATATCGTGTATTGGAATCTTTCTATTCACTAATCCACTAAAATAACTTATATCTGTTTTATTTTCGGTTAAAATACCATCAACTGATTGTAAAAGATTGTAGTGCCATAATTGTTGATGAATTGGTAAATCTTGGAATATCCAACTTGGACCTTCTTGCATAAACCATATCTTTTTACCATAATTTCTAGCCAATCCTACCAAATCCATATTAAATAATCTATCTCTATCTTCGGGTGTTTTTGGTATCATCAAAATCATATGGTCGTAATCTTTTGGCATATCACCATTTTCTAACCAATATAATGGAAAATGTTCAGCACCCAAAGCACACATCTGTGCAAATTCTACTCTCATATTTTTATGAGTTCTTGAGACTTTACCTGAAAATCCCATTTGAGATAAAAAAGCTATCTTCATTTATACAACTCCTTGTATGTTCTCTCCATCCAATATGCTTGGTTTCTACCCATTCTATTTGGTGGTATTGCATTAAACTGATAAATCCATCCTGAATTATATAAGTTATTTAAATCATCATTCCACCAATTATGAGTTGGGTCGGTATAAATTAAATTTTTTCTATGTATATCCATTATAGAATATTGATAAGGAAGAAAATTTATATCTACACCAAACTTCTTTGTCAATAAATTAATTAGTGGTTGGTCACTACCACACTTTACAATATCATATGATTCAATGACTTGGTCTTTATTATCCCAATACCAATCAACTACCTTTTTTAAGAAACCTCTGTGTTTCTCATTTAGTATGACAAAACAAGTTTGAAAGAAATCTGAACTCATCTTGTAGTAATCACAATCAAAGAATAATCGAGAATATCCATGAATCGCTCTATTTACCCATTCATAATCTCCGTTACATAGCGCTGATGAAAACTCATGGTTGGTTTCCAAAAAGAAATTAGGACAATCAGGATGTATGACTGAATCTGCATCTACCAATAAAACTTGGTCATATTCAATACCATTCTGTTCTAATATTTCTAATACATACCATCTTTGCCAAGTGATAACCATTTCACTCTCGGGCACTAAAAGTTCATCCAGCAAGAAAAATTCTACATCGTGTTTCTCACACCATTGTTTCCAAGAATCTACTCCATACTTGTAACCTTTAGTTCTATCTGCTCTTCCAATACCACTATTGTTTACCGCTTCTTTTCTTTCAATCCAGGGTATCACAACTATATTCTTTTTTTTAGTGTTCATTCTCCATCTTTGGTCTATGTCTATCAAGTTAATTTTACCATCATCTGTTTTTATACAATTTTTAGGTACACAATCATCTTTAATACATCTCACCTCTCTATAAATTTCGTTTTTTTCACAAAATTCAATGAAGTCATTCAACCACTCTTCATTAGGTTGAACATGAGTTCCTTTTATATTATCCATTTTTATAGCAAAATACTCACGAGAGTCATCTTGACATTTTATAATTTCATGCACTTTGGGAGCAAATCCATTTCTAAAAAGTAAATCTTGTATATTAAATATTAAATTTATATCTTTTTCACCAAGATTCTCATCCATAAAAATTTTATATCCATAATCTTTATCTTTACCACCTAAAAATTTACAAAATCTTCCAGTAAAATAGTATCTATCTTTTTTAGAAACATCATATTTTTTAGCATTACATTGTTCTTCTGTTTCATTTATTTTAGTTTCCCAAGTTTTTATAAATTCATACTCCTCACCATCAAAATAAGTAGGTTCATTCATACCACCTAATTTAACTTTGATTAATTCTATGTCATCCACATCTTCAGGAATCATAGTTCTAAAGTGAATTGATAATTCATTTGGCCTTATATAATCATATTTTTTTTCTTTCATAAATTTATGTAAAGTAGAAAAAAGAAACTCCTCATTATTTACATTAGATTCATTTATACCCACATTCATTTTAGGTTCAAAATTTAAAAACTTTTTCTTGTAAGTATTTGATAAACCACCTGGAGCTTTTTGACAAAGGCCGTGATACATCAAACTATAAAAATGATTAACATCATCCATAATATAAAATCCATTATGAAGAACTCTTTTAGATAATATATCCTTTTCCCAATCTGTACAATAGTAATTGTCTCCTATATGTCTAATATCTACATCAATCTCCATACCAGCAATATTAACTTTATTACATACTTTATATCCACCATCCTCAACCATAGGACTTTTTCTTGCTTTACCTCCCGATATAGCCTTGAATAAGAAATAATCATTAGTTAAAATATCTATGTCAGCGTGTCCATCAAGAATAACTTTGTCTGGATAATTATCAAAGTTTCTCATAACAACATATTCTAAACCCTCATAAGAATTTAATTCTTCAAAATAATCTGTTAAATTATCAAAAGTTGGTCTCCATTTAATCCACTCATCATAAATACTTGAGTCTCCCAAAACTTCTGAAAATATTTTAAGTACATCGTGAGTTTCTTCCATATTATCTGTAGCGTGTATAAAATTTCCACGGCCTTTTCTCAACTCATGTTTTAAATCAAATATATTTATGTTAAAATATTTTTTCTGTCGAGATGTCTCTTTGTATTTATAAATTGGATTCTCATCAACAAGTACAAACACAGTCATTGGATGTCTACCTTTCGAAACTGACGCAAGATGTTGTGTTGGTAATTCAAACCTATAAATAATATTTAAAACTTCAAGTCTTTTTTCTTGTCCAAATGTATCTTCCAAAGATGGAACAGAAATCTTTTTAGCAACTTTAAACCTATTATTGATGCTATCTTCAACTTCACTGAGATTAATGTTATCCCATAAAATTATTAAATGTAGTTCTTCTTTTATTTTTTTCATCCTCTAAATCCCTCTCTTATTTGGCGCCAGCCTCCCTGTTTAATGTGATAGACATAACAAGTTCCAACAACTATTGAATGTCCAACTCTTTGTTGAACCTCTACATCTTGTTTACCCCATATGTACTCTTTACCAGTGTTAAAAAAATTACCCTCTAAATCAAAGTAATTTTTTTCAATAGATTCTTTTGTCATAGCCATACAAAATCCGTTTAATTCATCAGTGGGTTTTCCTGATATTTCCCAAATCTTTCCATTTGGTTTATAAGCCCTTTGATAATCATTATTTGGGTTGTTAGTCAATGGACCAAATATAGCATCATCTTTATGTTCATGTGTTAAAATAGTATCAATGAAATTATTTGTTGTTTCATCATATATTTGGTCATCAGAAGTTATTATAACAGCATCATAATCTTCTTTTATTGCCATTTTAATTCCTTCATTCCAAGCATATGTACAACCACCCTTGTATTGATTTTCAACTCTTGTTATTGACAAATTTTTAGGTTTATTTTCTATTTCAAATTTTGAATCAGACTGATTGTCGAAAGCGAATATTTTAAATGGATATTTACATGAAGTGTATATTGATGTTAAATAATTATTAAATAATTCAAAACCATTTGGCCTATGCGTTTCACTTTGATGTAGTGCACACACAAATGCAACTTTTTTATTTTTTATCATTAATTTCTTTCAATTTATTATTTAACTTGTCTAAATTCATTGTTATATCATTTGGCATTGTGTGGTGAAACTTTTTATTCACTGGAATTACATTAGGTTTTGTTTTTTTAGCTAAATCATACATAGTTTTTAACTCAGTTCCTACATTGTAAATTCCTTTAGCATCACCCTCAATTAAATCTATATGTATTTTTGATATGTTATCAATATAATCAAAATTTCCTATTTGATTTATATATGCTTCCTCAAACATAAATGGTGTAGGTTTATGTGTCCCTCTTATTACAAGATAATTTTTTAACTTTAACTCAACATAAGACTCACCTAATAATTTTGTATAACTATACCAATTTTCACAATGAACTGGAATACCATATTCAGACACATTAGATTCAGAATTTGCATATACATAATCAGTAGAATAATGAATTAATTTTATGTCTTTGTTAATTATAAAATCTACTAAATCAACAACTCCTTTATAATTTATATCCCAATTAGGTTCTTTATTTTTATCATAAGTATTAGTGTATGCAATACAATTTATAATTTCATCATACCCAACTAAATAATCTTTGTAAGAATTTATATCTGTAAAATCAATACCATTTTTTTTTCTACTAATATAATCCCAATTAGTTTTTTTAACTAATTCTTTACCCAACCACCCATCTCCTAAAATTAGTCTATTTATCATACTCATCCTCAATGAATTTATTAACCCAATAAATTACATAATCTACATCTTCATCTGTCATACCATTATGACAAGGTAATGATATTAATTTAACCCACTCCCTTTCAGAAACTAGTAATTGTTTAGTATCATCTTTTAATAGTTCATACAAATGCAATGGTTTAAAGTGAACTGATGTGTGTATTTTTTTACTAGCTAAATAATCAATTAAATCATCTCTACTCTTATTTTTAATTGGCAATCGTGCACAATAATACTGAACTGTATCAGAATAAGCAGGTTTCTCTATTATTGGATGTAATTCTTTATTATATCTTTTTTGAATATGTCTACGAGTATCTAAAAACATTGGAAGTTTTTTCATTTGTGATAATCCCAATGAAGCTATTATATCAATCATATAATATTTATATCCAAGTTTATCGACTTGATAATCCCATGCATATCCTGGACGAGTTCCACTACTATCTGATGCTCTACTCCAAGTTGAAGTTACACCAAACCATAACATCTCTCTTATTTTTTTTGCTAAAGTGTCATCATTAAGTGTAATCATTCCACCATCACCTATAGGCATTGTCTTAACAGCTTGAAAAGACCAAACAGCTACATCACCTTTTGTTCCAGCACCCTCAGTATAACAACTATGTGCGCAATCCTCAATAATAAATCCACCAAATACTTTTCTTATTTCATCAATAGGTGCGGGAATACCAGCCATATTAACTGCTATTAAAGCTTCTGTGTTTGGTTTTTTCCATTTATCTACTTCTTGAGCCGTAATATTAAGGTTAACTCTATCCACATCTACTATATTAGAAGTACAATTATTCCACAAGGGAATTTGAGCTGTTGCAACAAATGATATTGTTGGATTAATAACATCTACACCATCAAATCCCATAGCCTTCATTACCAAGTCTTGTCCATGTGAATTACTTGTGACTGCTATAGCATGTTTAGCACCAACTAATTTTGCAAATTTTTCTTCAAATTCTTCTACTTTAGGACCTTTACCCCACCAACCGCTTTTAATTACTTCACCAATAGCATCAATGTCTTTTTGGTCTCCTATTGGACCTAAAACTTTTAATGGTTTTTCTCTGATGTCCATTATATTTTTTCTCCTGTATTTAATTCAAAATTAATATAGCTTTCTTTATCTCTACCAACTGAAATTAACCAATCTTTTGCTTTTGTGGTATCCATATCTACCCATTCTTGTATTTTTTCATTTCCACAATTATTCCACTTTAAATAAATCTGACAATCACCTCGTTTCATATCAATATAAGTATCTGCGTGTTTCCACTTTTGTGTGCCTGTCTTGTCACCCGGTGTGTGGTGATGAATGTTTTTAAGTTCAACTCTCCAATTCTCATATCCAAGTTCTATCAATTGTAAATTAATGTCTGCGTTTGGGACAGTCATCATATGTTCATCACATCTCAGATTATGTTTCTTTACAATATCTCGACTTATTAAAGTAATTCCACCCGACCAATATACCTCAAATGTATTCCTATCCTTTATCTTCAAAGATTCTATTGTATAGCTTTTTCGTGGATTATATTTACGTTGATTTCCAAACAACCTAACTCCAAGTGTTCCACATTTAGGAGTAGATTTATAAGTTGATATTGCATGTTCCATCCAATTTTTGGTAGTAAAAATCAAATCATCTTCTTGATACATCCACCAATCATATTCATCTGTCATATATTCTAACCCAACATTTATAGCCTTTGCAATATGACCTCCAGGTTTAGACTCTAATTTTATAACATCATATCCTAAATCAAAATCATAATATTCATCGTTAGGAAATGTTCCATTCTTAACAATAACAGTTGTAATGTCAAACTTATCTTGATTTAAATATACTGAATCTAAAACTTCTTTTAATAATGGTAACCTACTTGCAGTAGTTGGTACTACCACTAAAACTGATTCTTTATCCATATATACCCATCCAATGTTCTGTCATTTCTTTCATCATAGTTTCAAATGTATATTTAGGTTTCCAACCTAATGTTTCTCTTATTTTCGTAGAATCACCTTTTAGATATTTTAATTCTTCTGCTCTCAAAAATTTAGGATTCTGTGTAACATAGTCTTTATAATCTAAATCTAATAGACCAAATACATAGTCGCACATTTCTCTAACCGAATGAGTAACACCAGTAGATACTACAAAGTCATCAGGTTTTGTATGATTCATAATCATATTCATAGCTTTTACATAGTCTTTTGAATGACCCCAATCTCTATATGCATCCATATTACCAAGTTCTAATTTATCTTGCAATCCTAACTTTATTCTAGCTGCTGCTTTAACAACTTTGTTTGTTACAAAATTTGTACCCCGTCTTGGTGATTCGTGATTGAATAGAATACCATTTACAGCGAATAGATTATGAGCATATCTATAATGTCTAACTATATTATATCCAAATACTTTAGCACAACCATAGGGACTCGTTGGCTCCATTTTTGTAGTTTCTCTCTGAAAACCATCATCTTCGACAGTTCTTCCAAACATTTCAGATGATGACGCTTGATAGAATTTTGCATTAGGACAATTAAATTTATAAGCTTCTAACACATTTAATACACCAATAGCATTAGTTTGAACAGTAAATTGTGGTATATCAAAACTAATCCTTACATGTGATTGTGCACCAATATTATATATTTCATCAGGTTTTATAGTTCCTAACATTTTTCCTATTGAACCAACATCCAACAAATCACCATATTCAGTATGAACACCATTACCAACTAAATGGTCAATTCTACTTTCTTGATTTTCTGCAATTGAATTTCGTCTAACCATTCCATATACTTCATAGTCTTTTTCTAATAAGTATTCAGCAAGATAACTACCATCTTGTCCATTAATACCTGTAATAAATGCTTTCTTTTTACTCATAAAAACCCTTAAATGTAATTAATAACAATATACAACAAATTATGTATATAAGTCAAGCTTTTTTATTAAATTTGGATAAACAAATAAACTTTTATCTGATAGGCTATTGTCATACTCTGAATCACCATTTACACAAGCCCCTCTACCAAAATAAATAAATGTGACATCTGATAAATTAATTAATTTATCTAATACACCATTTTTTTTAAATTTTCTAATTAAATAATCATCTTCACCAACTGAATTTCTTGTCCAAGTGTTATCTTTACTTATTTCCGTTGATGTATTCCAAAGTCCCACAGATTCTATTATTTTTTTTGTGTGACCATAACATTGCATATCATTTCTATGTATTCTACCATTGATGTTGTCTAGATTAGGAATACCATAATCTAACACCTTTTTTATAGAACCATTACCAATAACATCAATATCTATCTCACACATATTTATTCTACAAATATCCGTTCCTTTAAATAATTCATTATAAACAACACTTAAATGATTTGGTAAAATTATATTATCATCATCACAATAAACGATATAATCACTCTTAGCATTTTTAATTCCAATATTCTTACCAATAGCTCCTACATTTTTTATATGAGGACTTGGTGATGAATAATACTTTATTCTTTCATCATCAAATAAATCAACAACTTTTTTAGCAAAGGGACAATTATCCCCCACCACAATATGTTCATAATTTTTTAAATCTGATAATTGAACAGCCTTGATACATCTATACAATAAATCAGGCCTTCTATGTGTTGGTGTTATCACTGATATTAATGGTTTCATTTAAACACCTCCATTTTTGTTAAATTAGGCCAATCTGTAACTACCCATTGTCTTGGTTTAGTTTCAATAGCTTTTGGTAACTTATCTAACCCAATAGCTGCTGTTTCAGGAGCCATATAATAATGATAACCCATAGTACTTATGTTTTGTTCTCTCCACGGTATATCTGAAACTCTCCCATCATAAGTCATTTTTTTAAGTTCATCTTTAGCTTTTTTATTATCTGTTAATATCATTCCACCTCTACCCAAACTTAAATGTTTTTGGAATTGAAAACTCAATGACATAAAAGTTCCTGATATATAACTATTTGGTTTCCATAAAACAGCTGCATCAATTATTTTATAGTTAGTGTTATTGTCTATGTAGTAATAATCAACCCAATCATCATCTTTCCATTTTAAATCTATACCAATTTTATTAGCAAGGAATGGTACTGATAAATAAGTTCTAATAGGTACAGTAATTGTTTTTACATTGAGCATTCTTAAACATAACTCAATACCATGTGTACAACAATCAACTGCCACACCATAAGGTGCACCATACCAATTTGCTACTTTATTTTCAAAATCTTCTACAACTTTAAAACTCATATTAAATATCCTTATTTTTTAATAAAACATTACCAAAATTTCCCATAAAATTGTAAACACCAAGCTCTTTAAAATTTCCTAACTTGTCTTTAATGTCTGTGTGTGTGAATGAATTTTCATATAATTTTTTATCATCAACACCACAAAATTCCATATATAAAAATTTTACTCTTTTTACAATTGTATCATAAGCACCATTTAAAAATTCATTTTCACCACCATTTACATCAACCCACATAATATCAATATTATTTATGTTTTTTTTAGTTTTTATCCAAGTATCTAATCTCTTAGATTTTACTTTTATGGGTTTATGGAATGTTACATCAGGAAAAACATCGAGGTGTCTTAAAGGTTTTTTTATTGAACTTGAAGCTGACCAAGAGTCTTCAAAATCATAATGTCTTCTAGTCTCACTGTCACTTTTATAAAATTCAATTGTACCATCTACATCAGACAAAGCTGTTTCTATTAAATTTATTCTTTCGTCTTTAACAACATTTTTAAAAGTTTTAATTGATCTATCATCGGCTTCAAATGAAAAAATATTTGAATTTGGGAACACATCTAAAAATTCTAAACTATCTTTACCATCATATGTTCCAACATCAAAAATTGTCATCTCATCATCTTTTGAAAAATAATTCAAAAATGTTTTTTTATTAATTTCTTTACTTGATTGCATAATCAGATTCCACCCTTTCTATTATCCAACTTGGTTGTCTTAAATCACTCTCAGTTCTATTTTTATATCTTGGACCAAACCATTGGTTAGGGACTACTATTTTCCCACCACTTTTATTTAACCAAGCACCCCACCAACTGTAAGAACTACAAGCCATAATTAAATTATTACAATGAGTCATAGCACATAAGTCTAAATATTCAAACTTTATATCATTTTCTCCGTAACTACTATAGTCTGAAATCACCATTCTATCACTTTCAATATTTTTTAAACACCACTCAATATCATCAGTAAAAATCATAAATAAATTTTTATCATTATCAAATCTTTTCATACATTTTTGATAATAATTTTTATTTAAAAATACAAGTCTATCACCTTTTTCATGTTTCACATCACCTAACCTTATATGCAAACCAGTAATCGTATCTACATTATGTTTTAATTTTAAGTCTTTGAAATACTTAGAAACTTTTTTTTCAATCTCATCCTTAAATGTAAATTCTTTTTTTATATCCTCTTTAACCCCATCAAAGTATTTATAGGATTGAAAAAAACCTTTTATATTTGTATTATCTGATATGTTAAAAATTTCAGGACTATATTTAGCATAATTTTTGCCATGATTAAAAGTTTTATTAAAATTAATTTTAGATAGTGGTAATGTTTTTCCTGTAACATTAAAACATTCAAAAAGTTGAAGATACATATAATCATTTCTATCAATAATTGGATTATACGAAGAGTCTATAACTTTTAAATTATCTGATGGAATAACAAAATCATAATTATTCTTTTTAGCGATAGAATATAATGTAGCGTATTGAAACATTTGGTTTCCTAACCTACCATAATGTCCTAAATTTGTAAATGTAATCATTATATTAAATCCATGTATGGATCTTTTCTTCCGTGAAATACAAAAGGTGTAATCCCCTCGTTCTCAGAAATTGGTGGATTATGTAACTCCCTACCCCACCTAGCAGCTAAATCAATTGGTGCAAATTTACACCCATTATCTTCATATATATGTCTATTCTTTACACAAATCCATGCATCTTCCCAATAACCAGGTTTATGTTGTCCATTGTTAGTAAATGGTTTCCAGGGAATATCTAACTTGGATGCTAAACTTATTAATTTTTTACTTCTTAAAGATATACCATCTCCAACTCTAACTCTATTACCATTATTATCAAAGTAATTATGACCAACTGTCCATAAAGGACCAATCCAATCATAATTTAAAAATTCATCTGTCCATTGTTCTGGATTAACTATAAATCCATCATATTGAACTAATATACAATAATCGGTATCAACATATTTGGATAAATCATATACTGCTATTTTACTAAATTCATCTTTACTTGTGATTTTTGGAATTTTATGTACAGTAATACCCTCAACACTTACATCTTTATGTGTCACAAACTTAACCTCACCAAAATTAATTTTTCTACAAGAATATTGAAGTGCTTTAATAGTTCTTTCTATTTTAATTGAAGAAATAGCTATCAAAGTAACATTTGGTAAATTAATCATTTTTTATAACCTTTATTTTATATCTATATATAAGTATATATGACTTAACTCAAACCTACTTTTTTCTTAGTAAATTTATAAATAACATTCTTTCTAATGTTTTGGTATTTAAAGTTTTTTTATTTATAATAGAATCGTGAAATGAATTTAACATTTCAGTAAAATGGTTTTTTTTATCAACTTTGTGTATTTTACATACACCATCAGTCCACACTTCAATGTGCTCATCACAATCTTCAGGACGAGAAAAAATTCTTTTTAATTTTAAAATTGATTTACTCCCCCAAACAACTACTTCGTTTCTATAAGCGTGGCCAAAACCATATGATATATTAGCTACCGAGTTATCATAATTTAATTTAATATAACCACATTCATCAATTTTACTTCCATTATCATAAAATATTGTAGAATCATAATCTACAAACTTACTTCCTAAAGTTTTAAACACAAAACTCAAAGGATAGATAAGACAATCTAAAATAGCTCCTCCACCTAATTCTTTTTTATATCTGATATTAGATTTATTATTAAAATGTGGAAATCCAAAATGAGCCTCTACACATCTAATGTTACCTATGTTAGTCAGTAAAGAATCTATCTGTTTTTGTAGTGGATGAAATTCACACATTAAAGCTTCCATACAAAATAGATTGGAAGTCGATGCTAGGTTAAATAATTCTTTAGCTTGTTCATAATTTTCAGTAAATGTTTTTTCTAACAAAAGATGTTTTCCTGATTCTAAAACTTTCTTTCCCCACTCAAAGTGGAGTCCGACTGGTAACGATACATATATTGCATCTACATCACTATTTAATATATCATCATAAGATTTACCAGTTTCTTTATTTCTTGAACCGATACCATATAAATTAAAATTTTTAGATTTCTCTATAGCTGGTATGATTGATTTTTTAGATATGGATGAGTTACCCAATATTCCAATATTAATCACCAATGAATACCTTATCTAACTCTTGTCCCTTATAAGGACCTGTTTTATATTCATAAACTAATGTACCATCTTCTAAAATTTCATAAGTGTGGCCACCCTCCAATGTAAAACTAGCATCTCCAGCTTCTAAAATTGATTCTTCTATAATGCTATCATCTAAATCATACATTATGACTTTGACACTTCCTTTTATAACTACCCAAGACTCTTGAGCTATACATTGTTCTTCACCTGGTTTCCATATGTGTTTATGGGGCTGGAATGTTTTACCATTTTCCATATTTAGTAAAGCACATTGTATAAAATGTTCTTCGGAAACTACTTCAGTTCTTCCTGGTTTAATGTCATTACTTTTAACAATTATGTGTAATAATTTACTTGGTTCAACTTTTGAATATATTTTTCTCATTTTATAACCTCACATTGTGTTTTAATCCATTGATATGTTTTTTCCATACCATTTCGTAAACTTTCTTTAGTTTCCCAACTAATTTTTTCTCTAAATAATTTGTTATTTGAATTTCTACCTTTTACACCTAAAGGACAGGGATGTCCATATTTATCTATAAAATCTTTACCATCTAAATTATTTATCTGTATGTTTTTTCTTGAAATATTTATAGCCATTTTAGCAAAATCATTAATTGAAATCATTTCCTCTGAACCAATATTTACAGGTTCTTTAAAATCTGATTCCATTAATCTTCTAACAGCCTCTATACACTCATCTATATATAAAAAAGAACGAGTTTGCTTTCCATTGCCCCAAACTTCTATTTCACCACCATCTTCTGTCATTATGACTTTTCTACACATAGCTGCTGGTGCTTTTTCTTTACCACCATTCCAGGTACCTTCTGGTCCAAATATGTTGTGGAATCTAGCTATTCTAACATCTAATCCATAATTTCTCTCAAATGATTTATATATTCTCTCACTAAATAATTTTTCCCAACCATACTCAGAATCAGGATTAGCTGGATAGGCAGAGCTTTCTTCACAATTAGGATTATTTGGGTCTTCTTGATTATGTTCTGGATATATACAGGCAGAAGAAGAATAAAATATTTTCTTTACATTCTTCTTTACAGATTCGTAAACTACATTTAAATTAATTAATGCTGAGTTATGCATTACATCAGCATCGTGTTCACCTGTAAATATATAACCAGCTCCACCCATATCTGCAGCAAACTGATATAATTCATCCATATCTTCATCAATAACTTGTTCAACAAACTTTGGGTT
>CEWQ01033544.1_pt1 | contig 13683 bp, 8 predicted proteins | sample 531161 | NCBI WGS metagenome assembly CEWQ01 (sample SAMEA2621548, study PRJEB7988) | marine metagenome | isolation source: saline water (ENVO:00002010), including | reverse complement strand
TCTGAGCTATTAGAGCGAGAGAGCGCATTCTTAAATGGTGAAACACTACCCAGCAAAATAATCCCATCTGCTTGATTAGAAAAGAAAGTATTAGCCATTTTGTCAAAAGGCATTGTATTGAATTGAGTATCGATAATCATGATACTAAAACCCTTTTCTCCGGCTACTGTTTCAATTCCTTTTAATACATCCCCAAAGTGAGGCACACCAATAGAAGGGATCACCACAACAATAACGTTGGATTTCCCTCGACGGAAGTTTCTAGCAAGACTATTCATTGAGTAGCCTGTTTTTTTTATTGCTAACGTTACTTTATTCCGAGTGTTCTCTTTCAATTGCTCAGGGGTATTAAAGTATCTAGATACGGTTGCTGTAGATACTCCAGCCTCTTTGGCTACTGCTTTAACAGATGACATGATGATTACTCATTTAAGGGAAATGTTATCGATTTCATAATTCAAAATACTTTAAATAAAGCACGATTAAAAGAAATATTCCCTTATATGGTAAATGAATCAAGCAAATGTGTAAAACTTATCGAGTTTAAAATTACTTTTAGAGTTATTACTCTTATTTTTTTTGTTCTACTGTAGAAAGCTGTTGTTGTTCACATTTATGTTAACACCCTTATACATAGTGATACGGAAAGGTCCATATTTAAATATTAAATAGACTTATAACCCTTAATTTATAAGGCTTTCGAGAGATAACAATAAGGAAGTGGAAGATCCTATTTTTTAGAGTTGCAACACTTAAATGTAATCCATTACATTTAAGTGTTGCATTACTGAATGTAATAGATTACATTTTTATTACGATTAAACATTTATTATCAATAGGGCGAAGCATGAACAATAAAGTTTCTAAAGATATTGACCGCAAAAAGCTATTTATGATCAGCTTGATTGCTTTATTTACTTCCGGTCTGAGTGCTGCTTTAAGAGCTACCATAGCGGCGGACATTCAAGGCGATTATCTTGATTCGATAGATTTGGCACGTTCTACAATAATGATTGGAGAAATTTTAGGTATCAGTTTCTTTGGATTTGCGTGTTCATTATTTATAGCTAGTCCATTACTTGATGCTATTGGTATGGCTAGAATGATTTTTGTTTCAGCCCTTTGTTTTATTGTCGGCACATTATTAGTAATTTTTGCTGATTTAATAACGACTACTGAGAACATTTATTGGTATTTGTGGAGCGGTATGCTTATTAGTGGTATCGGATGGGGGTTAGTGGAAGGTACAACAAATCCATTAACGACAACGCTTTATCCTGAAGATAAAACTAACCGTTTGAATATTCTTCACGCGTGGTGGCCGGCAGGTCTTGTCATTGGTGGTTTATCTGGAGTAGGGCTTTCATATCTAGAATTCAGTTGGAAAGTACAATTCTCTTTAGTATTACTGCCATCAGTTATTTATGCATTTATGGTGATAGGTGTGAAGTTTCCTTTAACTGAGCGCGCGGCATCTGGTGTTAGCATGAGTGAAATGCTAACTGAAATTATCCGCCAGCCAAGCTTCTTTATCTGGCTAGCAGCAATGTTATTAACTGCTGCTTCTGAATTAGCTCCCGGACAATTAGTTGATCTTGTCTTAACGCGCACAGTCGGAATGGACGGTATTTTATTACTGGTTTATGTCAGTGGCTTGATGTTTGTAATGCGCCATTTTTCAGGCGTGATACTTAAAGTTATCTCACCTGTAGGTTTATTGTGGTGTTCATGTGTTTTTGCAGCTGTTGGCTTATACCTTCTTAGTATTGCTGATTCTCCTGTTTCAGGACTCTTTGCTGCAACCGTTTGGGGCATAGGTGTGTGTTATATGTGGCCAACAATGCTGGCAACCGCATCTGAACGCTATCCTAGGGGCGGTTCTTTCTTTATTGGGTTAATGGGAGCTGCTGGAGCACTTTCAATTAACTATGTTTTACCTGAGTTAGGTGGGATTTTCGACCAAGCAAAACAAGAGTTTGCTGGTGGTATAGAAGCCTTTTCATTACTTGAAGGTGAACAATTAAATCTAGCTCTTGTCAGTGCAGCGCAAACAACCTTTCAGTCTATCGCAATTTTACCTCTGTTATTACTCGTCATATTTGGCGCTGTTTGGTGGAATGACCGAATGAAGGGGGGTTACAAGCCTGTTTTGGTAAGTAAGACCCGAGATTAATAGCGTAAAACTACATGAGCACTTTACGGATAATTTTTGATAGCACTGAACCAACTACCAAAAACTGATAACAACGGTTTGAATAAATGATTTTACAATGAATACTTAAACTATAACTATAATTAACATAAGAAGTAATGGGAGAAGTCATGAGAATACATAAACTTACACAGGCCTTAATGTTGGCAGGTATCACCTCTATAACAAGTTATAGCCATGCAGCAGATACGGCAGACGTTAAAGTAGAAGAAAAGAAAAAATTAGCGATTGAAGTCATAACAGTCTCGGCACAAAAAAGATTAGAAACTCAACAAGAAGTTGCTTTAACGGTAAATACTTTTGATGCTGAGTCATTATCAAAAGCAGGTGCTGTTGATTTAACTGATATTGAAAAAATGACAGCGGGTGTCACGTTAGATGGTGAATCGGGCCATGCGGCAAATATCTCAATTCGTGGTATTGGCTCGAATTCAATTTCAGGCTTGGACCCTGCTGTAGCTGTTTTTATTGATGGTGTAGTGCAAAATAATGTCGGTTCTGCATTTAGCTCTTTACTTGATATAGCCCGTGTTGAGGTTTTACGTGGTCCTCAAGGTACTTTATATGGAAAAAATGCCCCCGCAGGTGCGATTAATATCATTACCAATTCTCCTGATTCTATCGATTTTTCTGGTAACCTAGAAGCAACGGCAAGTTCTTGGGGCACCCAGGAGTATAAAGGGACTATTAACGTTCCATTAGTCGAAGATGTACTTGCAGCTCGCGTATCTGGTTTATATTCAAAATCTGATGGTTATATCTATAACGAACATTTAGGCAAAGATGCTAATGCACGAGAGCGTTCAGCGGCACGCTTGAAACTGCTTTATACACCGCTTGATAATTTATCAGCAACATTGAATGTAAATTTCAGCCAATCAGAAGTAGGCAACCCGTTACAACTATTAGGTGAAAATATCTATCAGTATAAATCATTTGAAAATGATCAAGGCCTTGCTGAAGATGACAACGAAGCTATTTCATTAGAGCTTGATTGGGAGTTAGATGGTTATGAATTTACCCTGATAAGTGCTTATCAGGACTATGAGCTAACAGGCCCTCGTGATAATGATTTTACTCCAGCAGAAGTTGGCTCAGGTGGTTCAATTTTAACCATTGACCAAGTGCTTACCAGCTCTAGTCATGAGTTTAGAATCACATCATTTGATAGCGATGAATTTGAATTTATGGCAGGTTTGTTCTATTCAAATCAAGAGTTAAAAGGCGGAAGTCTTTTTGATAATGGCGCGTTTAATCAAAATATTACTGGTACTGATGTCACCGAAAGCTTTGGTATATTTACCAACAATACTTATTTCATTGACGAAGACTGGTCTTTTGCTTTTGGTTTACGTTACAGCGATGATCGTAAATCAGGCACATCAAAGCAAGTTGATAGTATTGTAGGTGAAGTTAACGGTCGAGACAGTGATCATTTCGACGCCTTTTCTGGTAGTTTAAAGCTTAGATATATGCCTTCAACAGATCGCACTTATTATGTTTCAGTTGATAGAGCTTACCGCGCTGGTGGTTTTAACGTAGTTGCTCCACAACATTATAAAGATGCGGGTTTTGATAAGTATGACTCAGAAACGAGTAACGCCATTGAAGTTGGTTCTAAAATTTTATTCTGGGATGATCGTTTCCAACTTAATGCGGCAGTTTATTATCAAACGTTCGATGATTATCAATCGAATTCATTTTTAACTGAGCAAGCCGTTGCTTTTGCACCATTTTTTGTTATAGGCGCTCCTGCTGGTAATATTCGTACCAATGGCACTGATGCTACGGCAACTGGTGCAGAAATAGAGTTTACTGCTTTACTTTCAGAGCAACTAACGATTAGTGGCTCGATGGCTTATAACCGAATTGAGGTTGGCGATTTTGATAATATCCCGACAACCTTTGCCGATGCCGGTTATTCAACAGCAGGCCCTGTTATCACAGATCCTAGAATCTTACCTGGAGCAGGCGGAGATACTTCAATTGTTCCTGTTACAAGTAAATCGGGTGAAGTCCTAAAAGGTAATCCACAGTTTTCTGCAAACTTATTTGTTGAATATAAAGATGTGCTAGCCAACACAAATTTAGATTGGTTTGTTAGAGCTACCGCTAAATATAATGGTGAACGTGATAAAGAAATACTAGGTAGTTATTTAACCTCAGACTTATTTGCGGGAATCACGAGTGAGTCAGGCAAGTGGAATATTACCGCTTGGGCGAAAAATATTACTGATGAGCAGTATGTTGTCTATGGCAATGATGCTGATAGCTCAGGTTTAGGTGTAGATGTTGGCTTCCCTAGCGCGCCGCGTTCTTATGGTGTGACCGTCGGTTATTCATTTTAAGTACCACTTTATGGCCTAACGTTAAGTTAGGCCAATTTAATTGATTTTGGAGCAGTTATGAGCAGAAGAAGATTTTTAAAACAAGCGACTATATTATTAGGAGCTAGTGTTTCAGCCTCTTTGAGTGCAGCTGTACTTAAAGGTATCACTACTGATTCTCCTGTAAATAGCAGTACGCTTTCAGAGTCTCAACAGCAAGTCATTTCATTGTTATCTGAACGGATTATTCCTAAAACTGATACGCCTGGAGCTTTGGAGGCAGGTGTACCAGCCTTTATTAGTATAATTGTCTCTGAATGGTATAACCCAGATGAAAAAAAGGCATTTATTTCAGGCATAAATGATATGGAAAGCTATTGCTTTCAACAATTCAATTGCTCTCTTAGCCAAGCAAGCAGTGCTCAACATGATCTTGTTTTAACAGAGTTTGAAAGACTAACTGTAAAGAATAAAGATAGTGATAAGCCATCCATTTTTTCGACATTACGAGAATTAGTCGTTGTGGGCTTTTTTACTTCAAAACCTGGGGCTATGCAAGCATTGAAACATAATCATGTAGCGGGTCAATTTATTGGTGATTATCCATTAAGTAAAGTGGGTAAGGCTTGGTCTCCATTTTATTAATTATCGTTACATAACAGAGTGAAATTTACTTATGTCAAATAATATTATTTATGATGCCATTGTTGTTGGTTCAGGAATCTCAGGTGGCTGGGCTGCTAAAGAGCTAACTGAAAAAGGACTCAATGTATTGATTTTAGAACGAGGTCGTCCTGTTGAACATGTTAAAGATTATGTAACAGAGCATAAAGGGATTTGGGATTTTAAATATCGCAATTTGCCTGAACGTGAACTTTATGACAAAGAGTATTTTGTTCAAAAACATAACCATGCTTTTAGCGAGCTGACTCGTCATTATTTTAATAATGATTTAAAAAATCCCTATGACTATAACGAAGAGAAACCTTTTTACTGGCTTAGAGGCGATGTAGAAGGTGGGCGTTCGTTAACATGGGGTCGCCAAGTCTATCGTTTTAGCGATTTAGATTTTACAGCTAATAGCAAAGATAATCACGGTGTCGACTGGCCTATTCGGTATGATGATATAAAAGAGTGGTACTCCTATGTAGAAAAATTTATAGGTGTTAGTGGTCAAGCTGAAAACTTACCACAGTTACCTGACAGTGAATTTTTACCACCTATGCAGTTTACCAAAATTGAAAAAGTGATGAAGAAACGCATAGCAGAGCACTTTGATGATCGTATGATGACTATTGGTCGTTGTGCAATATTAACTCAAGCTCACAATGGCAGAGCTCCTTGTCATTACTGTGGCCCATGTCATCGAGGCTGCATGACTGGCTCTTATTTTAGTAGTCAAAGTTCAACACTTCCAGCAGCAAAAAAGACCGGTAGATTAACTATCAGAACTGATAGCGTAGTTGAAAAATTATCTTATAATCCGAAAACAAAGCAGGTTGATGGTGTAAGTGTTATAGATGCTAAAAGTTATGAAAAATTGATCTTTAAAAGCAAGTTAGTCTTTCTGTGCGCTTCAACTGTTGGCAGTACCCAATTGTTATTAAACTCTCGCTCTGAGTCATTTCCAAATGGTCTAGCAAATAGTTCAGGTGTGCTGGGTCATTATTTAATGGATCATACTATTGGCATTGCTGCTATGGGTATTATGTCTGGTAATGAAGAAGACTATCATTATGGCAATCGTCCAAATGGTACCTATATCCCTCGCTTTAAAAACTTGGATAAACAGCAAACAACTTTCTTACGTGGTTATGGTTATCAAGGCTGGGGTATGCGCATGGATTGGCGTTCGACCCACGCAGATAAAAAAGGCTTTGGTAAAGATTTTAAAGAAGAAATGCAGCAACCTGGTCCATGGGGTGTCGGTTTAATCGGCTTTGGTGAATGTTTACCACGTTATGAAAATCACATGAGATTGTCTGATACTAAAGTTGATAGTTATGGTATTCCGCAGGTTGAGTTCCATTTTGAGTGGAGCAAGAACGAGTTAGAGATGCGAAAAGATATCGCTAAAGAAGGCAAAGCAATGCTTGAAGCTTGTGGTGCCACAGATATTACTACGTCAACGCATATACACCCAGGTGGCGGTGCAATACATGAAATGGGTACTGCACGCATGGGGCATGATCCGAAAACCTCGGTATTGAATAAATATAACCAATGTCACGATGTTGAAAACTTATATGTAACGGACGGTTCATGCATGACATCAGCCTCTTGTGTTAATCCCTCTTTAACATACATGGCCTTAACGGCCAGAGCAGTAGACTATGCCGTTAAGCAACTAGCTAAAGAATTGAGTTAGCTATGTTTACAATCATTTAACCTTTAAATAGAAAGTTGCTTTTTGTGAGTCGATACAACTTTCTAGTTAAACGAGCAGGTCAACTGCCTTGTTTTATTTTTCTTCGATGACTTGCACTATTTGAAAGCTTTATTAAGAAATTATAGAGTATTCTCTATTGAGATAATTATGACCGTATTTTCAAAAAATGACATTTGTATATCTGATCCTACAACAGCGTTTGACCGCTATTTCCAAAGTTGTATTGGCTCTTGTCATGCTTATTTAACTTTACGCGAAGATTTTCGCAAACACGTACGCACCGTGCAAAAAGAAATTGGCTTTAACAACCTAAGGTGCCACGGTATTTTTCATGACTGGGTTGGGGTGTATCGAGAAGTTGAAGGCAAGCCAGTATTTAACTTTCAAAATGTTAATAAAATTTATGATTTTTTTATTGAACAAGGCGTAAAGCCTTATGTTGAATTAAGTTTTATGCCGTCAGCGCTAGCAAGTAGCAATGAAACGATTTTCCACTACCAAGCAAACATCAGTCCACCAAAAGATCATGGCTTATGGCAGCAAATGATCACTGCTTTTGTTAAACATTTAATTAATCGTTATGGCTTAGCAGAAGTTAAAACATGGTATTTTGAAGTATGGAATGAACCTGATTTAAAAGATTTATTTTGGTCAGGGAGTCAAGCGGATTATTTTGAGTTATATCGTCATACGGTCAATGCAATTAAAGCCATTGATGGAGAGTTGAAAGTAGGGGGACCATCAACCTCTAAAAATTTATGGATTCAAGAGCTCATTGATTTTTGTACCGATAATAACTTACCCATCGACTTTATTTCCACTCATCATTATTGTGCTGATGCTGCGCTTGAAACAGGTAGTGATGTATTTAATCTTGAGTACCGTGGCCAAAAGGCAATGTTGTCTGATGTATTAGCAGCGGTTAAACAGGTAAAAAATTCAAAATTTTCTGATGCAGAAGTTCATTACTCTGAATGGAATGTTTCACCTTGTCATGAAGATAAATACGGCAAAGATTCAGAATTTACCGCGGTATTTTTATTACAAACGTTAAAAGACCTCGCTGGTGTGGTTAATTCATACTCTTATTGGTGTTTATCCGATGTATTTGAAGAGACAGGTCCTGGTAGCCAGCCCTATTCAGGTAAGTATGGCTTAATAAATATGCACGGTATTAAAAAATCAGTCTTTCATGCTTACAAGTTTTTAAGTGACTTATATGACGATGTACTAGAAAGCTCGGGTGAATCGTCATGGGTGACTCGTTCAAAAGGTGGCAATGTTCGTTTATTAAGTTGGAATTTTAATGAACCGCTCGAAGTTGATTTTAATGGTAATGATTATCTTCTTGATGAACAAAATAAAGATGAAACGTTTAACTTGACTGAAATGTACGGACATTATCGTATTAAAGGCTATCGTGTTGATAAACAGGTCGGCAATAGTTATCGCAGCTGGCAAGCTATTGGCTCACCAGAATACCTATCAAAAGAACAAGTGAATCAGTTAATTGAATGTTCTGAGCCTGAATTGTTTTTGGATGAAGAAATTAGCTGTGAAGGTAAATTAGCTTTGCATCATCTGCTAACACCATGCGCCATTGTTTTTTATGATATTGAAAAAATAGCTGAGTTATAAATGCTTAATACTAATTACTCGCTAATAGGTGAATTTTTATGAGTGCACAACAAGTCAAGTTATCGGTTACTGAAAAAATAGGTTATGGCATGGGTGATGCTGCTAGTAATATTATTTTTCAAACTGTGATGACCTTCTTAGCTTTCTTCTATACTGATATTTTTGGGATTTCTGCCGCCGCGGTAGGAACTTTATTTTTATCGGTACGATTATTAGATGCAATAACAGATCCCCTGATGGGCTCTTTAGCCGACAGAACAGAAACGCGATGGGGAAAGTATCGCCCATATTTGTTATGGCTCTGTGTTCCGTATGCACTCATTTGTATTCTGACCTTCACCACGCCAGATTGGGGTGATAATGCTAAGTTGATTTATGCTTTTGTCACCTATAGTTTGTTAATGATCATGTATACCGCTATAAATATTCCATATTGTGCATTAGGCGGTGTCTTAACCTCAGACCCTCAAGAGCGTGTTTCTATACAGTCTTACCGTTTTGCCTTAGCGTCTCTTGCAGGTATTTTTATCACGGCCTGTACCTTACCTCTAGTTGATTACTTTGGTGGTGGAGATAAAGAATTGGGTTACCAATTAACCATGATTTTCATGAGTATTATTGGTATTGCATTATTTCTAATGTGTTTTGCTACGACGAAAGAGCGTATCGCTTCACCCAAAAGAGAAAAAGTATCGATAAAGCGTGACCTAAAGCTTTTACTTAAAAATGATCAATGGGTGATTGTTGGTATTATTACTTTCACCGTGATGTTTGCGGTAATTCTTAGAGCAACTGTATCGCTGTATTATGTTAATTACGTGCTTGAGCAACCCTCGCTTGCTACCGCGTTTGTTACTACGGGTATGATAGGTATGTTTTTAGGAACATTGTTTGCCAAGCCAATCACAGATAAATTTTGCAAAGTGAAAGTTTATCGTTATACCACCTTACTAATTGCCTCTTTATGTTTTTGTTTATATTTCCTCAACCCGAGTTTTATTCTTTTAGCGTTTGTATTTCAGTTTGTTATTGGCTTTTTACAGCAAATGACCACACCAATCATCTGGGTGATGATGACTGATACTGTAGATTATGGTGAATGGAAAACGGGTGAGCGATTAACCGCATTTACTTTTTCAGGTTCATTGTTCATTTTGAAATTAGGTATGTCAGTTGCTGGCGCTATTGCAGGTTGGATTTTAGCGTTTTACGGCTATCAAGGGGGCGAAAATCAAACTGAAAGTGCATTAGAAGGTATTAACTTGCTCTTTACTATTATTCCAGCAGGCGCGTCATTATTTGCTTTTTATCTTGTTCATCATTATCGACTGAATAAAAGTGAGCTGGCTAAAGTACAAGCGCAAATTGCAATGGAATCTGAACCTGAGCAAAAACTTCAACCGGAGCTTGGATAATGCCTTCATCATTAATGTCTAGACGTAACGCCCTTAAATTAACGGTAGCTGGAATTGGAACTATGCTTGCTGCAAGTAAAGGTCTAATTCCTACGGCCCATGGAGGTACTTATTCAATGAAACCTCATGCATATAAAGATAACTTAGGAATACAGCTTTATAGTATTCGAAAGCAGCTACTAGAAAGTGCCGGTGATGCTTTTGAAAAATTGGCGGCTATTGGTTACCAGCATGTTGAGTGGTTCGATGTAACCTCCTTAGACACGTTAGCGCCATTAGCCCAATCACACGGCTTACCAATAACCAGCGCCCATGTTTTATCACCCTATATAACGGGTAATAAATTAATGCAGGCGGTTATTCCTGATGATTTAAATAGCCCTGAAAAATTAATTGAGAAGCTTAATAAATTTGGCATTAACCATTTGGTGTTGTCTTATATTTTTGACGACGAACGTCAACATATTGATCAATATAAAACGTTAAGCGAACAGTTGAATCGTGTTGGTGAATTAAGCAAAACAGCTGGAATTCAATTGTGTTATCACAATCATGATTTTGAGTTTCAACAACTCAATGGTCAACGTCCATTTGATTTGTTACTAAGTGAGTTAGACCATGAAAATGTAAAATTCGAACTGGATGTATTTTGGGCTAAATATGCGGGTTTACAACCCGATGAGTTAATCACTTCATTAGCGGACCGTTGTGCTTTATTACATTTAAAAGACTTAAAAAGCATGCCATCAACACATGCAACAACCCACACCCCTGCGGATGAAGCAATGTTTAAACCTGTCGGCTCGGGCATTATAGATTTTGAAAAAATATTAAGCGCAGCAAAACAGGTGGGAGTTGATAATGTTTTTGTTGAGCAAGACCATAATACCGGCCATATCTTTGAAGATCTTCAAAGCAGTTTTAATTATTTACAAACATTGAATATTAAGTAAGGGCATTATCATGTACATGTTTAAATCCACTATCCAACTCCTTTTAATTAGCTCTTTACTACTCATTAGTGCTTGTAATGATAACAGTAATACAGAAGCTAAAGCGCTAAAAGCTGCAGTACCTGCTAAAACGACAGCACCAGCTAAAAATGAACAGGCAACCAAAATACTCTATATAACCAGTGTTGGCTGGTTTCATGATTATCAGCAACAAATCAAAACCATTAGCAATAGTATTAATCAATATATGAATGCTGATATTGATGTCATTGTTGGTGATATTGAGCGTTTGAAAACAACCGACTTTTCAAATGGCTATGATCTGCTTATCTATAATTTTTGTCATGCAGCACAAAGAGATGACGCTCTGGTGCAAAGTTTAATCTCTCCGATTGTTGAGCAGGGGATCCCTTTAATTGCGTTACATTGTGCCATGCACTCTTTCCAGTTCGACTCACAATGGGCTGAGTTTTTGGGTTTACATACTTTACGACACGAAAAACAGCGCGATATTACCGTAGAAAAAGTAGGAGAGCATGCTTTGACTAAAGCGTTTCCTGATAGTTGGGATTTAGCTAGCGATGAACTTTATATTACGCTTAGCAAAAATGAGAATGCTATTGCTTTGTTGCAAAGTTATGGCGTTGAAACAAAGCAGAATCATACTCAAGCTTGGTTATATAAATCAGGTCAGGGTAATATTATAGGCACAACCTTAGGCCATAATGAATCAACATTGAAGAATGCAAATTTTCAATGTTTTTTAGCCAACAGTATTCAATATTTACTTGGTCTAGAATTAACTACATCGGCCAATCCAGCTTTTGCTTCATCGGTAAATTTATTATCTAAAGGCGTTATTTATCCTGATCAACAAGAAAAAAAATGTGTCATTCATAATATGTTTAGTATTGGCGGTGAAAAAGTAAAGTCTTGTGTAGCTAGTCAGTGCACTGATTCATCAAAAATTGCCCAGTGCACTGCGCAATGCCAACAAGATAACCCTTGGCCTGTACCAGAATCCCTAAGAGAAGCTTGTCAAAACAATGAGCTTACTGCCCCAAATTAATAAGAAATATTTTCAACTAGGAGTTTAAAATGACCCGAAATTTTTTAAAAACGCTAGCGACAAGTTTTACTTGTGCACTAGTGTTATCAGCTTGTGCTGATAAGAAGCTTAATGAAGACGAAGCTGATATAAAAAAAGTAGCCAAGGTAGCTAAAGTCAATGTGATCAGTGACATTACATGGGATGACTTCCAAGCTTATGGCTGTGAAATAGAGCGTTTAAAAAGCAATCAAATTAAAATTAAAATCTCGGCGCAACCCTGTACTTTGATGTTAATGAATGACAAATTAAGTCTGTTAACAAAGGATAAATGGCTATCCTTTATGCGTACCAGTGATGGAAAACGTGCCGTAGGCACCAGCATGTTATTCTGGTCGAAAAATAATAAAGGCCAGAGACCTGATTTAACGTTAGCAGATGGTTTATTTCCTGGTTTAGCTTCTCGAAGAGCTATTCCTTTAACATTATTAGCCGAAGGGCGTGGTATGCCGAAAACGCCAGGTTCACTTATTGGTTTTGCTTTTGGTAGTGGTGTTCATTTAGATGAATGGTCAAGGTTTGCTGTATCAGTAACTAACTTTTTTGGTGGTGAACGAACCGTCATATTGGATGAGTTCATGTTTACTGATGCTGAGCCAGACTATCCGGTTGATGATAAAATAATGTTAGATGAAATTGGCCAATGGACAGCGGTTGATTTTAAAGATAAGTTTACCGATGCTGATGCAATGACTCAATATTTGAAAAGCGAAGCAAATAAACCGCTACCTACAAGAGAGTCTGATACTTTGAGTCACTTTGGCGGCATAAAAGCGAAAAAATATGATGCAACCGGATATTTTAGAACGCAATTTGATGATGAACGATGGTTCCTTGTTGACCCTCAAGGATATGCTTTCTACAGTATTGGTATCGATATTATAGGTGCCGGTATTGGCGGCAATGTCGATGGTATCAAACAATTACACGAGTGGCTGCCAAGTGAGGATGATCCTGCTTATGCCAAAGCATGGATTCAAGCTGATTACATATCAGACATTCGCTCTAAAACCGGCTTGTCTAGTTCAAATTTATTTGATTTTGGCACGGCAAACTTAATCAAAACCTTTGGTAAAGATTGGCACCAAAAGTGGAGTGATATTACTGCCCGTCGTTTGATTGAATGGAATGTGAATACGGTTGGTAATTGGTCTGATATGGATTTTGCTCGCAGCAGCAAAACACCTTATGTCATGCCAATGGAGAAATTCCCCGTGACAACCAACCGTATATTTAGAGACTTCCCTGATGTGTTTAGTGACGAATATGCAAATAAAGCGGCCATTTTTGCTCAACAATTAGCAACATATAAAGACGATCCATACTTAATTGGCTATTTCATGAATAATGAGCCCGGCTGGGCATATATTCCAACCATTAACTTAGCGGAGGAATTACTTGCTAAGGGTGATGGTTTTGTATCTAAAGAAAAATTAATTGAGTTCTTAACTCAACAGTATAAAAGTGATATTCAAGCATTTAATAAAGCATGGAAAACTGAATTTGGACAGTTTAGTGACTTAAATACCCCCATTAGACGTGCAGCACAGTTATCTGAAACTGCAGCAGCTGATTTACAAGTTTTCTCAACAATGCTGCTTGAAGAATACATACGTATACCTGTGGTAGCAACGAAGAAAG
>CEWQ01036774.1_pt1 | contig 13749 bp, 18 predicted proteins | sample 531161 | NCBI WGS metagenome assembly CEWQ01 (sample SAMEA2621548, study PRJEB7988) | marine metagenome | isolation source: saline water (ENVO:00002010), including | reverse complement strand
TGAGAAGGTACTTTCCCCTGAGTCTTCAGCCAAGTAAGTAACTGACCTAATGAGGGTCTCGGTTAGGTTTCCATTATCAAGATGAAAAAGCAAAAGACCTAACGTTTCCGCACTGTCTGTATTATCTTCTTTCACATCCACATTAACGCAAAAATCCCCAGTTTCCCCATTCCAAGAGATAGACATCTCACCAGAAGGATAGCTCGAAACTATTTCTTCCCGTACCGTCATCTCTTTTTTCTTGAATAATCTTTTAATGATCTCTAGCATACTATATTATACCCCTTATTGCCTTTATTAAGAGCCTTTTTGCTTCATAATTTCGTACCAAAGCATACCTATATTTGCAGTAGAATAAGAGACCCACATAAGAGCATGTCCATAATCCTTCTGTTTTATGCAGGAAACACAGGCTATTAGGTATAAAACTACCGTTAATGATATGGCTATTATTACTGACATTTTACTTATCCTGATCAAAAAAGAACCATCTTTTGTAATGTCTAGCATTTTCATCTGAATCTACCACTTGAAGGTAGGCAAATAAATCCTCTAGAGAGCCAAAGATATGCTCATGAGGTAGCATAAAGAAGAGCCAGTTAGGAGCCCTCTGTTTCCCTTGCTGACACCAGATAAGAACGGGTTTCTTCTGGCTATTAGCTGTAGTTATTTCCTCGTAGGTTCCACAGGCATGGACATCTATGTCTATACTGGCAATGAGGAAGTCAGATACATCTACACATCTAAGATCTAAGGTACGGACAACTCCGAACTCTTCCCTGATCTTCTCGTACTGTCCTGAACTCTTGTAATGATTAATGAGAGTTCTAGTATTGAGGTCTTCAATCCCTACCTTTACAGGCTTGTCGCATGGGTCTAAAACAGTTATCCCATAGTCTTCTAGAAGAGGAGTAATCTTTTGTCTCCACTCGACTCCTCCGTCAGCGACTCTATCCATAGCACCAGCTAGATAGGTTCTCATTCCGTTTAGTCTATTCATCTTTCAGTGCTCCTAGACCCTCTAGATTACCCTATAACTTCTAGTATCTTTGTTCCAGTGTTCTTCCAAGAAAGCTCTTTAGCCTTGTCTACTCCTGCTTGATTAAACAGAGACGCATCTGAGTCTTTCCATTTTTTATATACAGAGCGAAGGTGCTCAACGAATTGATCCTCAGTGCCCTTCAGGGAAGCCCACTCTGCCTCTCCATGAAACCACTTGCCGTCCTCTGCCTTCTCAGTTCCAGAAGGCTCAATGAGCATGCAGTTATCCTCGTTGCAGAATTCAGTATGTGCTGAGTAGTTCGTTGCGATAACGGGTTTACCTAGTGCCATCATCTCTAAGAGTTCTAGGTTCCAGCCCTCTGCTCTACTGGGGAAAACCCCACAGGTAGTCTGAGCCATTATTGCTGCAACGTTTTCCTGAGACGCTACTCTATCTAGCACCTTAACTCTCCAGTCCTGAGAGTAGTAAGACTTCCACTTAGCAGCCTCTTCAGGAGATAGGAATGGGTTCTCACACATCATCCATAGCTCTACGTCTTCTTCTGAAGGGAAAGCCTCTCGAAACAATCCAAGTAGAACGTCATGTCCTTTTCTTACTTCCCACTTGCCGCAGTTGTAGAAGACACACTTGTCTCCTTTAGGGGCAGAGGAAGGGGAGAACATCATTGAGTTAACAGCAAGGGGTACTGTGTGAACATTCTCTGGATTGTACCCATCAAGTTCTCTACATACTATCTTGTTAGCCCAGTCTGAGGCTACGAAGATTCCGTCGCAGGATTTTAAATGGTTCTTTCTTGCGTCGTCGAATTTATTTATCTCAAAGAAGGGATAGGCATATAGAGGGCCACTTCCTATTCTCTCGGCCATCGAAAATTCATGCCAGATTTTCAGGCAAGGGGCAGAGCTATCAAATTCTCTTTGTGAGTTTACTAAAGACTGAACTAGAGTCGCTTGACTCTGCTCCGTTAGCTGAGGTTCTCCAATAGGAAATAGGGCAACTTTAGCCCCTAGCTCATGGAGGGACTTACATACGTTGTATCCAGCGATCCCATACCCTAGTTCGTTGATCGGGGACATTACATTAATCTTCGTCATAGTATGTATCTTCTTCTTCTATGACAACGAACCATAAAAGCATTTCCATTATGTCCATAGTCTGGTTTCCTTTAAGCAAAAAAATACCCGTTGATTATGGCTCAACGGGTAAGGCCTTTGTCAATTCTTTCTAGAAGGGAGTGTCCTCTGCGCCTTCAGAAGTTGAACTGGCTAACGCTGGCTTATTAAAGCTCTCTTTACTACCTTCGGAAGTTCCCCGAGGGTTTGGGTTCGATGGGGTGAGATTAATATTCTCAGCAACAATGTTTAGTTTGTTACGTTTGACCCCTTCGCTTGTTTCCCAAGAACTTAGCTTCAGACGACCTTCAACCATGATGTGTCGTCCTTTAGTAAGCATAGGACTTAAAGTCTCAGCTTGTTTGCCCCAAAGGGTTACGTCTACAAAAGTTGCCTCTTCTTGACGCTCTCCGTCCTTAGACCAGATTCGGTTTGAAACGACGCTGACATCGGTTACGGAAGTTCCGTTAGGGGTTTTTCGCAATTCACTGTCACGAGTTACTCGGCCAGTAATAATAGCTTTGTTAATATCACTCATTCTTAATTTCCTTAAACTGTAGTAGGTGTTAATAGTCCACGGTAACGTAAAGCTTTTCGAGTCAAACGGCGTGCGTATACAGCCCCATTGTCTCGGACTAGCTTGCGGAATTCGCCCGCATACTGCGAGTGGGCAAAGTTTGAGGTAACATCCCGGACACTAAACTTGCCAACAGCAAAGTTACGAAGCGTTCGTTGCGATTTTTGAGTCGCTAGAAGCGTTGCCCAATCTGTCGTATTAGAATTTCTCATCAGTTCTCCTAATTGGTTGAAAACAATAGTATTAAGATTACGATCTCAATGCCTTACTTGTTTGTTATACTGTATTATACCTCACATGTGGCGAAAGAGGAAATAAAAAATATAAAAAGACAATAAAAAAACCCACTTCAATTAAGAAGTAGGCTCTTTAGGCTTCCTTACAGGAGTTAGCTTTTCTCTATACTGCCACTTGAGTCTCTCGATATCCTCATCGCTCTTGCGAGAGGCTTTGGCCGCCCTGCTTCGCCGCAGTTGTCTTCTCTTCCTCTTCTTCTCGCTGGCTATTCGCTTCTTGTACTTCTTCTTGTCCTTATAGTTACTCATTCATACCTCTCTTATATAGTGGACGCGCCGAGATTTGCACTCGGGTCTCTAATTACATTCCTATCAAAATCTACATTGTTATTGCATTGTATTCGCACAAGGCAAAAGGCTATCCGATTATCGGAGTCAGAGGGAGTACCCTCATCTCACAATTAATTCAAGTAGTGAAGCCTCTATCTAAGTACGGCTTAGCCCGTTACCATTTGGGTCATAAGGCATGGAAAGCCCCAGTAGCCTAGGCTACAATCGCGAAACTAAGTTCAGCAATTAAGTTTTTTGATCGGCTTTTATACTGGCCATCCGATCAACCAGTCAATGCAATCAATAGTTCAATAACAGATCGAATCTGAAATCGCGCCCGTTAAATTTCTATGTTCTCAAACCCTTCGTTACGTTTAATATTTACGGAAGCAGCAGTATCATCACCGTTAGGTCTTCTGTCGTTAATTATAATTCTCTTTCCTTTCCCAATACCCATAACTAAATGATCGTAAGGAACGCCCAAATCGTTCAGTTGTTTCTCTGTCTTTGCTCTCAAGCTCTCTCTTCTGGCCGTTGTTAGTATGATAGTGCATTCATTAGAACACCACTCATTCATCTTGTCTCTAACTCCCGGCATTAGCTGAGGAGTCTTCAGTGCTATGTCACTGAACGTTCCCTGATGTTTGAACATAGTGCCGTCAATATCTATAAACAAAGTCTTTCTGTGCTCTCCCTTTACAGGCTCTGGACACTTAGACTTCTTCTCTCCAACGTCAAAAAAGACAGTATCATGCTTGTCTACCTCTTCCGAGCTAGGGTTTTCAGCTCCGCAGAAAGGACATACTTTATCTATTTTTCTAGCCATCTCGTCTCGGAGGATCTTGCCACAACAGCTTAACTTACTTTGCCTTATCATTGACCGTCTCCTAGTAGTTGATTATCTTAGAACCGTCTTCTTCTATATCAAATGAAATATAATTTTCGCTATACTTAGCCTTTATCTCTTCAGGGTCGAAGCCATCTTCCATAACTCCAAAGATAAATCCAGAACCTCCAGAACCAATAAGCTTCCCTCCAATCATACCATCAGATCTGAGCTTTGAGTGTAATAATTCCACATGTTTTTTGGAAATAAGACTAGATATTTCTTTTTTGGTTTCCCAAGACTTCCCTAGTAACCTTCCTAGCTCGTCTATGTCAGACTTCAAGAAGGCGTTATAAGCCTCATGGGATAGATCCAAGAGCCTTTTCCTTACGTCATCATTCTCTTTTCTGTCATGAGAATTTGAAATCTTAAAAGACTTCCTAGTTTCCCCTGTATAGACAAGAACAGAGCGAGACACAAAGTCTTTTTTAAATTCTTCGGAGATAGGGAGAGGCTTAACTTCAAAGGCTCCCTTCTTGTCTATGTGAATTGAGTTGAAGCCGCCATAAGCAGCCCAGATCTGATCTTGAATTCCACCTACCTCAGAAAGCAACTCTCTTTCAATGAAGATAGCCTCTGTCGCCAGCTCTTTCTTTGACTTCTCTATCCCTTTGATTTGGTAGATAGCATTAAGAAGCCCCACTATAAATGAGGAAGAGGAACCGATGCCTGTCTGTGAGGGGAGATCGCAGACATGAATTAAATCAATACCGAATAGTACTTTACAATACTCTAGGACTCCTCTGATGCCATCGTGCTTAATATCCGAATGGTTATCTACTATCTCTGTCTTTGAATAGGCGAGCCTTGTCTTGTAGTCAAGTATCGTAGGTGTCTTTCTTACAGAGATGTAAGTGTATTTATTAACAGAGAAGCCGGAGAGTAGAGATCCGAACCTACTATAGAAGGACTTGTAATCAGTGGAGCCTCCGAATAGGGAAACTCTAAAGGGGGTTTTGGATATAATCACTTAGTAATTTTTACATCTTTCTGCATCAGCCTCTGTCATTATATCATAGAACGAGTCCATTTCTAGAACTCCACTCTTGAGATCATTCTCGCAGCTGAAACCTAAATTATATAACTTCTGACTGCTAACTAGGTAATCTCTTTTATCAGGGTCGGTCTTTGAGGTGTCTTCCGCATAGGTAGCCCCCATTATATCACAGATGCTCTTGACTAGATCAAGCTTTGTCATGTTAATAGAATCATTGCCTAGATTATATATATTACTATACATATCTGTTTCATTTTCCATAGCAAACATAAACGCCCGAACAATGTCCTGAACATGGATGTAGTTCCTTCGGAAGTGACCGTCGAATACAGTTAGATGTCCTTCCTCTTTAGCTACCTTAGTCAGGTTGTTAATAAGAAGGTCTGTTCTTGGTCTAGGAGACCAACCGAACACTGTTGCTAGTCTAAAAACTATAGACTTAGGATGCTTGACTATTAAAACATCCTCAGTGTCTTGCTTCGACTTAGCATATAGAGAGATAGGATTCGAGGGGGTTTCTTCTGTACAAATCTCGTCTCCTGTGCTTCCGTATCCTGAGTTGGTATTAGGATAGATAACCAGTTGAGAAGTTAAATGCTCTACCAGTTTCTCGAACCAAAGATAGTTAGTGTTCAGGGTTTCTTCTACGTGCTTGTCACACAGAGGAGCCCCTACGAGAGCAGCCAAAGGAATAACGATATCAGATCCCCAGATTGCCTTAACTAAATTACTAGACCAGTCATTAACATCTTCTTTAAAGAACTTGACATTAGGATGCACAAAAGACCCAGAGACTAATGTGCCTTGGTCATAGAATAGATTGTCAAAGGCAGAGACCTGATGCCCTGCTTCTATTAGTTTCCTTACGAGGCTACTTCCTATGTATCCTGCGGCTCCAGTTACTACTATCTTTTTCATCCTCGGCAAACCTCCATAGATTCTTTTAGGGCTGTTTCTATTCTTATGATGTCGTCTTCACTCAAGTACTGATGACATCCAATATGTAATCCGTTGTCACCAACCCACTCTGCTTCTGGGAAGTCCCCAAGAGAGTGGCCCATGTCGGCAAATGCCTGATGTTGAGTAGGTACACATCCAAAGTTTCTTTTCCGATGAATATTATATTTATCAAGAGTGTCTTGAACCTTAAGGATATCTCCCTCTTTCTTACAGGTAATACTAAACCCATGTGGGCAATTTCTATTACCTTCATCTTCTTCTGAGAACCAAGCAACGTCTTCGTATCCTGAGACAGAAGCCCTCATCCTCTTCATCGTAGCGTGTCTGGTGTTAAAAGTGTTCCAGAAAACCCCGATTGCTTCAAGTCCGATACTTGCTTCTAGGTCATTCATCTTTGAATTATGCCCTACTCTTTGATGGTCGAAGTAGATAGAATTGAAAGGTCTTCCATGAGAGCGAGTAGAAGCTAACACATCTGCTGTCTCTTCGTCGTTAGTAGAAACCATCCCTCCTTCTCCGCAACATACTAAGTGGGCGATGTAGTAACTATAGACAGACATGTCTCCCCAGTGTCCGATGAACTTATCTTTATAGGTTGCACCGTGAGCTTCACAAGCGTCTTCGATAACAACCAGTCCGTTCTCCAGACCTATCTGCTGGATTGCTTCCATCTCAGCGGGACGACCCATTGTATGTACAGCCATAATAGCTACTGTCTTGTCGGTAATAGCATCTAGTATTTTAGACTCATCTATATTTAATGTTTCTTTATTAACATCTACAAACTTAGGAGTGAACCCAGCGGCTCTAACTGCATTAGACGTGGCAATGAAAGAGAGAGCAGGCACAATAACTTCATCCCCTCTTTTAGCTTTTGCGATATCATACAGCGACAAGCATGCATTGATAACTCCATCGGTTCCAGAACTCATTGCAACACTTCTCTTGTATCCGAAAAGGTCGCTCCAGTTCTCTTCAAGGGCCTTCACTTTGGGGCCTTGAGATGCCCAGTTAGTATCGCATACATGAAGTAGGTTTGCTCTAGCCTCTTCACCAATTTGTAATTCCCCAAATTCAATTCTCTTCATTAGTGAGTTCCCCATTCTGTGATTTTATTCTTTGTAGCGTTTTCAATAAGACGACTAGAGGATTCTGTCTTGCTGCAGCCTACGCCGTAAGCAAGAGAGATATCATTCCCTATACAGTATTGTACCTCCGAACTTACATGATTGTCGGGATTCCTGTCTCCACCATTGGCAAAAACCATCTCATCATCTGGATATGTCCTTCTTATTCTGGAGATACTCTCTGTTACAGAGCCGTCTTCATCGATAGAAATAATTGCATTGTAGACACATCTTAATTCTTTTACTATCTCTAGCCTAGAGGCTGCGTCCATGAAAGGAGTTGACCCCTTCATTGCTACTTGGCTGTCACTGTTCACTATGACAATCAATCTATCCCCCAGACTTGCAGCTTCTTTAAAAAGACTGAGATGTCCCGTATGTAAAGGATTCATGTAGCCACTAACTATAACAGTCTTCATTTCTATTCCTTCTCTTTCTTAGGTTTGATAACTTTTCTTTTCCTTGATAACAAGGACTTAATGAATCCTTTTTTTGCTGGTCTTGTATATTCTTTCCAGACACAGAAAGGATCTTCTCCACTGTCTCTAATCATTTGGATTCTATATCTGTATCTTTCTAGCTGTGCAAAGCTCAAATCACCCTGAGTCCTTAGTACCGTAGACCCTAGCACTCCAGTGTTCGAGGTCTCATCAGCTTCTCTTCTTCCATTGTGAGGAGAGTGATGAAGGACAAATACTTCTGAGGATAGATCAAGTACAAGCTCTGGGAAGTAATTCTTAAAGATATTATATAGGTGAGTGTCTGCTCCCCAGTTACCTATCTCTGGAGGCACGACCCCATTGATTGCCTCAGCTGCCGATAGGGATAGGATAGGGAAACAACATCCCCACTCCATGACTCCACCCTCAACATGAACATGCGTATCGTCAGATACTGCAATATACATTAGGGTTGTGTCGTTCTTTTCTTCCATCTCCTGTGCCGCCGCTAGGATTATCTTATCCCAATTAGGGGTAGTCATCTCACATTCGTCATTAAGAGCCCACACGAAGCGTCCTGTGCCGCACTGAGCCCCATGATTTTGATACTTCTTGTTGAACTCTACGATGTCTCTCTTCTTGATGATAACTTGAGTGTTATACTTTTCATTAGAGCAGACCTTAATCGCCTCTGGGATGTAGTCAACGTCATCATAGTCAAGGAGGACAACGGCCTCTAGCTTCTCTGGTGAGTCAGCCTTAGAGAAGAATGTTTCAAGACAATTCTCAAGATAAGGAAGTCTGGTCATGCCTCTGGAAGGAATAACGATAGTGAAGTCAATAAGGGATGTATTTCTCATTGGTTCTAATCCTCTGTGTTATATAGTTAATCTTTTAGTTAAGCTTCCTCAAATTCAAATCCGAAGGTAGCTATCTCTTGAGAGTACATTCCAGAAACCAGCTCTTTTAGTTCCTCGCTATAGTAACAACTGTAATGAATCCCTTTTCTCTCTGTAGTATTAAGATAAGGTAGCTTTATATCTTCGCTAATTCTTTCCCGAAGGAACTCTTCACACTTAGTTAAGTCTTCAAATCTAAAGATATGGTCTACAGTTATCTCTCCGAACTTAGCCCACCTAAATCTGTTGTCTGGCATTGCCAATGAGCCCTGACATTCAGGGTCATCACAACTCTTGCAAGTACAGCCACCCATCCCTGAGACTGGGACATCAGTAATCCACCATAGCTGACTAGCAGTATTCTGAAATTTCCCACGAGCTATGGCATGAAGAAACGATCCAAAGTTTAGAGTACCCCTACCAGAAGCAGCCTCTCTCTCCTTTTCTTTTTTCATACCGTACAGATAAAGAGAGACTAGTCGTTCATAGGTATTTCTTACGACAGCGAAGTACTCAGTCTTGTCATTAAAGAAAGGCATCTCCTTGGTCATGTTGATAAAGTCAGAGACTCCTGCGTGACATCTCTCAGGAGGGAAGCTACGCGAGGAATGAACTTCTAGTGCATCCCTAATGGATGTGCCAGCCGCTTTCGGGACATGAAGAAAGCCTAGATTAGATTCTTCAAAGTACATACTAGTACAAGTCTCCATGTTCTATAATTAAAGTTGAAACGCCGTCAGTTCTGTCAAGAGCATGTCTGTATGCGGGAAGGATATCTTCTATAGATACTAGCTCAACTACATTTATTGTATCACACATGCTCTTAAACGCTTCTGAGTAGTTGGCCTTGTGCTGATGTCCGGGATCTAAAGGAGAGCTAGAGCCTACTATGGCCTTCGTAATTACCTTTGGTCTGGACTCTCCGTCTGACATTAGAGACCATTTATCTAAATGATTTACTAGCTGGTTAGCAGCAAGGATAACAAAGTTCATTCTAGGATAGATAGAGATAGGGATCTTGCCCTCCAGTGCTAGACCTAGACAGAACCCTGCCTGAAAATCCTCTGCTACAGGAAGCTCAAGAAGCTTTTCTGGAGAGTAGTCTTTCACCTGATGGCTAACAGCAGTGCCCTTATAGGCTACTGCCTGCCCTACAAAGATAGTATCTTTATGGGAGGCTAGGTAGTCCATCCCTAGTTGAACCTCTTCTTTATATATACTCATTGTTTTTCCTATTAAAATTCTACGAAGGTTCCAGTTCCTGCATGAGGATAGCCCATCTTGTATTTATAGTATGTTATGTCAAAGTTTTTACGGAATTTCCCAAGAGCCTTGTATATATTATACCATTCCTGAGTCTCTCCACCCCAAGCATCTTCCGTAGGAGTACCAACTGATTTACCATTGTCTTCAATGACCCAAGTGATAGGTAGGTCGTGATTAATCGAATACCTAATCGACTCACTGGCAATCCCCGTAAGAAAGCTCATATCTCCAAGAAAGCAAAACACCCTACTCTTAGACCCTGAGACCTTAAGACCCCAAGCAGTGCCTACAGAGATAGGGCATATCCCTCCTACGATAGCAGAGCTATAGAAGTTGTGCTCTGGGAAATGTAAGGTGATAGACTTACCGTCAAGAATCTTTTTCTTAACTTCTTCTGGAGGAACTCCCTTTAGTAAGGCGTGCATATGGCTCGCCCAAGTAGAAAATACATAGTCCTTGCGTTTGATTTCGTAGATCTTAAATATAGAACACAGGTCTTGTTCGTTATTATTTCTAAGGTGAACGGGTGCGTGGATAGCTCCAGTCTCATAGACCTTCTCTATATCTTTTTCAAAAGCCCTTAGTTCAGCAGGTGTCACTGTAGTATCTCCCTCTTTAGATCGATAGCATTCATTCTTCTAATATTGTCTATGGCCTTGTCCCCAAACTTATTCTGTATCATGTTAAGGAATCTGGGATTCTCAAAAAGAACCTTGAAGGCATAGTCTCTAAATGCTAACACCTCTTTGGCTTCTAAATTATACGTCCGACTTGGCACATGATCGTATGATAAAAATCCAAATTGTGAATAATTAGTTGGTAACTCCCATCCTTCTCTCTTCGCCTTTAGGTAAAGAGGACTTCCGGGGAGTGAGGTTGCTGCATATATATTTGAAGTTTCAGCATTAAGTTCTAGGGCTAAGTTTAATGTCTCCTGCATTGTGTCCCAGTTATCATGACCAAGGCCGACGATATAGTTAGCACAGACATTAATTCCTGCACCTTGAATCATCTCAACTACTTCTCGAATATTAATATCTTCGAACTTACCCTTAGTAATCTCTCTACGAATCTCTTGATTCCCAGCTTCAATACCTAGAGCCAACCAGTTAACGCCCGCCTTCTTAAGTCTCTCAAGGTAGACTTCCTTCACGGTATCAATCCGAGTGTACGCCCAGAAGTTGAAATCATATCCTCTCTCGATAATAAGATCACAGAGAACTTCAAAGTGTTTTGGTTTTAGCACCCACATCTCATCAGCAATCTTAATCTGCTTAACACCCTGCTCTGCGAGATAGTCAAGCTGCTTGATAGTAAATGTTGGATCCCAGTACCTAAACTTATTAAAGTCAGAAGAGGCTTTGTTCGGATCGTTATCGTCTCTATTGATGATATTAATCATACAGAACTCACACTTGAAGATACATCCTAGAGAGGTATAGATGCTCGCAAAAGGACTCCTGTCTTCATCGATGTAGTTTGCGTGCCAGCTACTCGTTCTGTACTTGTCAAGAGAGGGCATCAGATCATAGGCAATTCCCGGCAAGTCTTGTTCCAACAACTCTTGAGGAACCGTTCTTTCTGCGGGATTTATATAGGGCTCTCCATTGAAACGATAAGCAATACCATTGACAGATTTTAATGCCGCTTCCGAAAAATCGGTACTAAGCAGGTTGAGGAGTGCATAGACTCCCTCGTTAGTAAAGACAAAATCAATGAACTCGTGCTTCTTTAACGTCTCAAGAGGAAGAGCGTTTACGTGTGGCCCAACGAAGGCTATCGGGTGTCTTGTGTCGGCTAGAACCGAAGCTGCGGATACAGCCCCACTCATTGCTGCCGTGGATGCATTAGGGTTCTGTCCCGTTACTGTGAACAGTACCAGTCTGGGGTTGGATGACTCAACAACGTCCAAGAACTCCTCTACAGAGGGTCTCTCTATTTCCATGTCATAGATTGCTACCCCAAACCCTTTGGCTCTAACGGCGTTGGCTAAAAGGCCAGCCCAGATATTGGGTTCTTTGGCGGCGAAGTCTTCTTTCAAGTCCTGATAAAGATCCGCAGCACTAGGTGCTACTATTAATACGTCTAGTTGTCTAGCCATTGGGTTCCTCGAATTTAAAATTGAATCTATCTATTTCTTGAGCGTACATTCGTCTAACAATTCTTCTTGTCTCTTTAGTATAGTACTCACTATAGTGAATTGTACTTCCCTTATTGACGTTTAAGCGAGGTAATGTTATACCTTTACAGATATTCTCCTGAAGGAACTTCTCAACAGTGTCTAACTCTTCAAATCTGAAAACGAGATCTGATTTTGTATCGTCATATTGATGAGAGGGGTGGAAGGTGTCCCCCATATTATTATATTCGCACCAGCAACAGCTAGGCTTATGCTCCCTCCAAGAGCAACAAGCCCCCTTTATTCTGTCTGAGATCCAGTATAGCTGACTAGCAGTGTGCTTATGTTTTGAATTGTTAACCTCACTTAGAAAGCTCCCAAAGTTGAAGGCTTGATCTTTGTTCTTACCTCTGCAAGTGTGAAGATAAAGAGATACCATTCTTTCATATGTATTTCTTATTACAGAAAAGAACTTCGTCTCGCGATCTAAAGGCCTATCCCTTGACCTATCAAGGAACTGTTCTCCACTTAAATGCCAGTCCTTGTGGAGAAAGGTAAATAGGGAATGACCTGTTAGTGCCTTCCTGATAGATGTCCCTGCGGTCTTAGGAATATGGATAAATACAAGATTCGGCTCTTTAAAATACATAAAGATCCTAGTCGTTATAAGCTGTTCTTACGTTAGGGTATGATTCCTTGAACCATTCCCATGAGATTTTTAGTGATTCGTATACGTCTGAATATTCAAAGTCAGGGAACAGTCCATTGAACTTCTCTTTAGAAGATGGTCTAGTCCTTTGACCGTTTGGTTTTGTAGTGTCCCATACTACAGTCTGCTGAAAGTCAGCAATATCAACAAGCATATCTACAATCTCTTTAATTGAATACTCTTTCTCTCCAGAGACAATAAGTCTTTCAGGTAGGTCTTCCTTATCTAAAAGTCCTACTAGAATCTTAGCGAGATCATTGACATAGATAAACTCTCTAAGGCTTTTACCGTCACCCCATACCTCGAAGTCTCCTGTCTCTTTTCCTATTAACAGTTTGTGCATCAGTGCTGGGATTATATGACCATGCTCAATCGAGTACATGTCATGCTTCCCAAATATATTTCCGGGAATTAAGGAGCAATAGTTCTTAACTCCATATTGTCTCTTGGCTGCTCTGATGTACACATCAACCATTCTTTTAGCATACCCATATGCAAAGTTAGAATCAAACACTGGGCCGTCATGCATCCTGTGTTCTTCTAATAGGGCGAGGTCATCTGGGAAAACACAGACAGATGAAAAGGCAAGGAGCTTCTCTATCTTGAAATCAATACAGTTCTTAATAACATTAGTATTCATTAAGATATTATTATAGAAGAAGTCTGCATGCATAGCTTCATTGCCACCGATACCACCTACCTTAGCGGCTGTATGGATCACAGCATCAGGCTTGATACGCCCAAAGAGATCTCTAACTTCCTCTGGCTTCGTAAGATCTCCGTCACTCCGTGTTGCGAAGTGGAAATCGTGGTCAGAGCCGAGACTCTCTTCATAAATAGCAGAGCCGCAAAGCCCATTACTTCCAGTTACTAAAACTTTCATTTAAATCTTCTCCAAGGAGATGGTGAGTCCTGCCAAGTATCATAGTCTATTACTATTCTATCCTTAGCAGCGTCGATACTGTCGTATAAAGCCATGAATTTTGGCAAATCATTTAATTGATAGGCACTGTCTAGAGGGATGTGCTCATCGGAATTAAAGTTTCTTGAGTCACAATGCATAACAACAGCAGGAGAGAATCTAAAAG
>CEWQ01036554.1_pt1 | contig 14286 bp, 22 predicted proteins | sample 531161 | NCBI WGS metagenome assembly CEWQ01 (sample SAMEA2621548, study PRJEB7988) | marine metagenome | isolation source: saline water (ENVO:00002010), including | reverse complement strand
GAGTAAAACATAATATACCTAAAAATAAAACATACATTATGCCGGCTGGTGATACTAGAGAAACATTAGTAAAGATGTATCCTATAGTATTTGAACTGTGTGCAGAAAAAGGTTATAATATGACAGGAAGAGATCACATAATTGCATATGATACAGAAAGAGGAGTATAATGAGTTTAATAAATAATACAGACGGTAAACGTTATCTAAGTTGGAAAGATGTAGAAGATTTAATTGATATACTACACTCAAACATACTTGAATCTAAGTTACAGATTAAATATATATATGGTATCCCACGTGGAGGACTTATCCCAGCTGTGTTACTTTCTCACAAAATGGATATTCCTTTAACAAATTATGCTTATACAAAAAATACTTTAATTATAGATGATATTTGTGATAGCGGTAAAACATTGGAAGACCACTTAGCACCCAATCCAACAGCTGTACTACATTACAAACCACATACATCTAACATTACACCTGACGTATATGCAAATTTATTTAATAGTGATGATTGGATTGTATATCCATGGGAACAACTAGAAAGTAAAACAATCCAAGATTATAAATTGGTTAAATAATATATTTTTCTTATAATATTATTAATTAACAAGAGTTATAATGAAAGAAGCTCTAGAATTACTAGATGAAATACAAGAAAATATCAATACATGTTGCGCAATAACAATGGAACCAGACGAAGTACATGTACTTATTGATAAGTTACGTAATATAATAAAAAATAAAAAGGATTAGTTATGAATTGGAAACCAATTGGCGATCAAGTATTGCTTAAAGTAGAAAAAAAATCAGAAAAGACAAAATCAGGAATAATTCTCGTTGACAGAGCAATGGCTTTTGTTAAAGGAGAAGTAATTAAACTTGGCGATGGCTTATTTACTATCTCAGGTGATAGACTACCAATGACAGTAAAAGTTGGTGACATTGTTTATGTGTATAAATCAAATTTAGGTGAAAATAAAGAAATTACTCTCGACGATGAACATTATGTATTAATTAGAGAATCTGAAATTGCAGTCGTTAATGATTGAATTATTAGGATGGATTAGCACATTATTAGTATTATTTGGGTATATACTTAATGCTCAAAAGTTAACTAGATATGCCATGATATCATGGATAGTTGGTGACATTGGATGGATAACATATGATTTCTTTATATACAATATAAGTCATATGGTATTAAGTCTTGTTATTATTATAATTAATATTTACGGCATATGGAATCTATGCAAAACTAATAAAGTATAAATGGCATATCAATCAATTGGTTACGATAAACGTAATGGTATAATGCATGTATGGGATGATGAAGTGGGACATCAAAAGTTTCCATTTCAATCATATGGCTATTTACCTTCTGAAACCGGAGACTATCAAACATTAGACGGAGTTCGTTTAGCAAAAATTTCTGGTAATCATCGAGATAATTCAAAAGCATACGAATCTGATTTAAATGAAGAGGTACGTACTTTAATAGATTTATACTATGAAGATGATACAGTTTCCAAAGGTCATAGAGATTTTTATTTTGATATTGAAACTGCAAAAGACGAAAATGGATATAGTACTATTGAGGATGTCCGAACATCTATAACGTCAATTGCATATTATGATAAAACTGGTAACGATCGACGAGTTCTAATATTAGACGAACGGGGACGAATAAAAGACAGTATTATACAAGGCGATGGCTATGTATTAGAAATATTCCGAACTGAAAAGGCTTTATTAACTAGATTTATTAATGCATTTGCAAAAATACAACCTACCGTTATAACAGGATGGAATACTGATGGATATGATATTCCATATTTGATGGGACGATGCAAAAAGGTATTAGGCAATCAATCTATTAAGAAATTCTCCCCAGTAGGAATTGTTACACAGAATCCTAAAAGCAAAAAATGGAAAATATTTGGTGTATCTAGTTTAGATTATATTAAATTATATAAAAACTTTACATATACAGAATTACCAAATTATCGTTTAGATACAGTTGCCAAGACTGAGCTTGGTAGAGGTAAAGTTGAATATGATGGTGATTTAGATGATCTATTTGAGCAAGACATTCATAAGTTTGCTTTTTATAATATGACTGATACGGATTTAGTATATGAGTTAGATGAAAAACTTCAACTCATTAATTTAGCTAGAACTATATGTCATAAAGGCCACGTTCCATATGAAGATGTATATTATGCATCTAAATATCTAGATGGTGCTGCAATAGTAGATTTAAAAAGAAATGGATTTGTAGCTCCAAATAAACAGTTTAGATTTATAGAAGAAGATCGCCAAGATGCATTAGCTGGAGCATATGTTATGCCTCCAATACCTGGCCTATATAAATGGATATATGATTTAGATTTAACTTCATTATACCCATCAATTATTATGACGTTAAATATATCACCAGAAACTAAAGTTGGTGTTGTAAATGGTTGGGATGAAAAGTGCTTATTAAACTCAGATCCAATTCTAGCTAATATCAATGGCAATAATATTGCTGACATAAAAGTATGGTTAAAACAGCATAATTATACTATTGCTAGTAATGGAGCTGTATATGACACGTCTAGAAAAGGATTTTTGCCTGCTATTCTTGAAAAATGGTTCGATGAACGTGTGGTATATAAGAATAAGCGTGATGAATACGAAGTGGGATCAGAAGATTATAAGTTTTATGACGCATTACAGCTTACTCAAAAGGTATTACTTAATTCATTTTACGGCGTATTAGGGTTAAAAACATTTAGATTTCACGACTTAGATAATGCTGGTGCTATTACTGCAACCGGTCAGAGTGTAATTAAATTCTCAGCTCATGTTATTAATACATATTATAAAAAAGAAATTGGAAAAGATCACTTTATTAATGCAAATGGTAATAAAGCAGAATTTTCTTTTTATACAGACACAGATTCTACATTTGTTAGTTCGTTACCACTTATAGAAAAACGTTATCCTGATTTTGATGAAACTAATGAACAATTCATGATTGAGAAAACTAATGAAATTGCGTCTGAAATACAAAATCATGTAAATGCAATGTATGATCAATATGCAGCAGTATTTCTAAACACAGTAAAACATCGATTCCAAATAAAACAAGAATATGTTGCAAAGTCTGGCCTTTGGATTGCTAAAAAACGATATTCGCAATGGGTAATATTTAAAGAAGGTAAGCCTACGGATAAATTAGATATAAAGGGTATGGATGTAGTCCGTTCGAGTTTTCCTGTAGATTTTAAAAAGATAATGAAGGAAACTTTATGGTATATAGTAAAAGAAAAAAATAAAACCGAAACCTCAGATTTAATATTTAATTTTAAAGAGTCTATACAAAACTCTGAAATTTTAAATGTAATGAAGAATACCGGAGTTAAAGAAATATCTAAATATATTAAAGGACGAAAAACCTTTACTGGGTATCTTAAGGGTACACCAGCTCATGTAAAATCATCAATTAATTTCAATGATATGTTAAGCAGATTAAAAGCTGATGCTGTTGATATTAAAAATGGTGATAAAATAAAATGGGCTTATCTAAGAAATAATCCATATGGATTTGAAACAATGGCGTTAAGAGGCTATGACGATCCTCCAGAGATAGTCGAATTTGTTGAAGAATATATTGACAGACAACGAATGTTTGAAAGTGATCTTCAAGGAAAATTAGATGATTTTTACTCTGCAATGAATTGGGGTAAATTACCAGAAAATAATACAGTGAATAAATTCTTTTCATTTGGAAAGTAGTAATAATTTTACTATAATAAATAAAAAAGTTATATATGTACGGTAAAGATCAATGGCGCGGCAGAGAAGTAGAAGGTAGATATTCAGATATAATGACCTTCTTTGTAAGAGACTTAAATCATAAAGACTTAGCTTTACAAGAAAAAATGAAAGGATGCCATGGATTAGACATATCTGATATTAAAGACTATCCTCATTATTACTTTACAATTGAATACATGAAAAAATCTATGAGAGATGATATGTATCTTTCAACTATTAGATGGATTTTAGATAATTCTAATTGTGCAGTTACCATTGAAGCTAGTGATAATACTATTACTGCTATAACACCAGATATATTTAATAGATGTCATGTTATCTATAGAATTAGTGATGTGTATCTTGAAATGTTAAAAGATACTGATACGTTATCAATCGATGCTGGTTGGTATAGAGTGCATCAAGTAACAAAATGTAATATGATGGAAATGACACCTGACAGTTATAAATTTGACGAAGAAATATGATAGGAATAATTGCAGGTAATTTTGATGTAATACATCCAGGGTATATTCATATGTTTAATGAATGTAAAGAGTATTGTGATCATTTTATTATTTTACTTCATACTGATCCAACAATAGAACGACCTGAAAAGTGTAAACCTATATTATCTATAGATGAACGTATTGAAATATTAAACTCATTGAAACAAATAGATGAAATACAGACATATACTTTAGAATCTGAACTATATGAATTATTACAATCAATCCCAATTAATGTTAGATTCTTAGGAGATGATTATAAAGATAAATCATTTACGGGAGATAATTTACCAATTAAAATACATTATATTAATAGAGATCACAATTGGTCCACAACTAAATTTAAAAAATTAATAGCAAATGAAGTATTCGGTAGTAGTAACATTTAGTATAGAAGGATTTCATAATTGGCCAGAAGCTAAGGATATATATCCAGAAGTAGCATTTTTATCTGATAGACATAGGCATCGATTTGGTTTTAAGTGTCATGCAAAAGTAGAACACTCTGACAGAGATGAAGAGTTTATTTTAATGAATAGACGACTTAAAAAGCAGCTTCGTACTAATTTTGGTGGTAATATATTAGAGTTTGGTCGTATGAGTTGTGAAGATATTGGAGAATGGATATTAGATAATAATCCAGAACAGCTATACAAAGTAGAAGTATGGGAAGACTGGGAAAATGGAGCAATAGTAGAAAGATGAGAAACTTATTTTATTTTGGTTTAGAACCACTAAAAGCTAGATATACATATCAGCTATCAAAAGAATGGATGCCGGCAACATTTAAGCCATATGCAGACCAATTAGAATTTATAGATATCGAAGGCGACTTTGATCCAGATCAGCAGATAAAGATTGGTGCAGTATTAGATGCAGTTGGCAGAGGTAAATTTGCAATGAGTCAATGTGCTAATTTCTTAGATATGTTAAATAGAGATGAAGTTAAAGATGGCGACATTATATTTCTTCAAGATTATTGGCATCCGGGTATTGAGTCTATATTATATGCAATAGATTTGTATGGTATTGATTTAAAAATATATTCAATGCTTCATGCACAAAGTGTAGATGAATATGACTTTACATATCCAATGAAAAATTGGATGCGAGGATTTGAGTTAGGCTTAGACAAACGAATGACTGGTATATTCGTAGGATCTACTATTCATAAAGAACAATTAAGACAAGCAGGATTTGAAGCACCAATTCACGTTGTTTCCTTGCCACTTCATTGTGAAATGGCGTTAAATAAATATCCAAAGTACGATCCACTAAAAAAACGTGAAAATAAAGTAGTATATTCTAGTAGATTAGACAAAGAAAAGAATCCATTCTTTATGCTTGAAGTTGCAGAACACTTTCTTGATGATCATCCAGGTTGGGTATGGCACGTTACTACTTCTGGAAAGGAATTTAAATCGTCACTTCCTGATGTATTAGATAGAATGCGAGAATTAGAAAAACGACAACCTAGATTTGTTTGTTTGCAAAATTTAACTAAAGAAGAATATTATCAAGAATTAGCAACAGCACATATACAATTTAATTCAGCTTTACAAGACTATGTTTCATGGACTGTATTAGAAGCAACATTATTTGGTTGTGATGTAGTGTATCCAAATTTTAGATCATTTCCTGAATTTATTCCTCAATCAAAACTATATCAACCATTTGATGTAAATGATTGTCTTAATGTATTTAAAAATGTTATTGAATCAAGAAATAATTTTGAGACAATACGATTTCCGATAGTATCTGATTTAGGTAGGAGAATGGAAGCATATATTATTGCAAATGATCATAGTCAAGAAATTAATGTTTGGCACGAAGAAGCATATTGTAACAATTTATTAGAAAAGGAAAAACATGGATAGAAAAGAGTTTTTATATATACCATCACTATCAGCAGGTAGTATGGTATCAGCATTCAAGAAAAATACTAAATTTTCGGATGGTACCACAATGCGATTCTTTGCAAAAGAATACCCAGACAAATGGAGACATCCTAATTTCTTAGTTACTGCGGGACATCACTATAAAAAAATGGATTTTAGAGATCAATTAGGTTTAGATGATGGCACATTTGTATTTGGCGATTCAGGCGGATTCCAGATTGCAACCGGCGCTCTTAAATGGGATGGTACAATACGTGAAAAGATATTTCATTGGTTAGAAGCTAATAGTGATGTAGCAGCAAATTTAGATATACCACCACGTGTTACATTTGAAAATCGATTTCAAGATTCTATGGATATATCATTTGATAATTTTAAATATTTTGAGAAACATCAAAGTGGTAAAACTAAATTTTTAAATGTTATACAAGGAACATTTAGTGAAGAATATAAAGAATGGTATCATAAATTTAAAGATTTTGACTTTAAGGGATGGTGTATTGGAGGCCCTAAAAAATTAGTAGACTTCATGTATGTTATTGCTTTAATGTTACAAGAACGTGAGTTTGAAAAAGAACATGTAGAATATATACACTTACTTGGAATAAGCAAGATATCAGATTTCTTTATATTAGCTACATTGCAGGAACTATTAAATAAAATGACAAACAATCGTATCCAGTTAATGTCAGATTCATCTTCTCCGGGACAATATCCGGTATATGGAACATATCTTCATTCTGGTAATTATAAAACGCAAACGTTCACGGAATTATATTTTCCAAAGAATGCTGAGTATCGCAGAAAGACTCATGTTAAACAAGGTAAAGATGGCACAATATCTATAGACAAAACTAAGAATGTTCCATGTAGTATTGATTGCCCAGCTTGTAAAGATTTTACATATGAATATTTAGGCGGGCAGACAGCAGGAGGCTTAGATCGATATTCACAAGAAGGAATGCCTAGAATGGTTGTTCATAATACACATTTATATTGTGAGATTGTTAAAGACATTAATAAATTAACAAATAATCATGTAGAATTATTAGAAACGGCTGTTCCTGCAGAATTATTCAATGTTATACTGTCATTACACGAAATGTTTGCAGATCCAGACAATGCAATGAATGTATACTCAACATATAAAAAGACATATAAAAAGTTTGGTGGTGATAGTATATCAACTACCGATGTTAAACAATTCAATAAATTTTTTAAATTTTAATTAGGTTATATAATGGAAAAAAGTAAATTACAATCATTTATCAATCGTTTTTATCTAGCAGGTAATTGCGAAGCGGTAATATTAAACGAAAATGCAACAGGTGTTGCTTGCGAACTTATTGACATGGATCAAACAGTAGTAGGAAAACTTCAATGGAAAACTACTCCGTTTATGAAAGGACAATTAGGAATCAATCATACAGGTGCTTTAATTAAAATGCTGTCAGCAGTTGGCGAAAACATCAATATAGATGTACAAGAAGCAGCAGGTAAAAATTATGCAATGAAAATTAGTGAAGGTAGCACTAAAGCAACATTTATGTTAGCAGACACAACGGTTATACCAGCAGTGCCGACAATTAACGAAGAACCACCATATGGTGTATCACTTCCAATTGACGATGACTTTGTTAGTAAATTTATTAAAGCAAAAAATGCATTACCTGACGCAAAAAACTTTGCAGTGCAAGTTCAAGGAGGTATTATTAAATTTATTATAAATTATACAACCGTTAATGCAGATAATATTTCTTTTGAGGTAGGTACTACTACAAATGATGATATGTCACCAATTTGTTTCTCAGCAGATAAACTTAAAGAAGTTCTAGTAGCAAATAAAGGCGATCAAGGTACAATGAATGTATCGAGTCACGGATTATCTAGAATTGATTTTACTGGTACTGATTTTGAATCTAATTATTGGTTAGTTCAATTACAAAATTAATTATGAAAATTAAAGTAATAAATAAATCAGATAATAAATTATCGCAATATGAATCTCCGCAAGCTGCAGGTTGTGATGTAATAAGTGCATTACAATATGACATGGAAATACCTCCTGGTGGTACTGCACTTATTCCAACCGGATTATATGTAGAAATTCCAAATGGTTATGAAATACAAGTTAGACCTAGAAGTGGATTGGCTTTAAAGAAAAGTGTAACAGTATTAAATAGTCCTGGAACCATTGATGCCGATTATCGAGGAGAAATAGGAGTAATTTTAATCAACCATGGAAAAGAGTTTTTTGTAGTAAAAAATGGTGATAGAATAGCACAATTAGTATTAAATAAAGTAGAACGAATCGAATGGATTCAAGATACCGGATTAACTTCGACAAAACGAGGCGATCAGGGATTTGGTTCAACAGGTAACAAATAAATTATGTTTGGAGTAACAGAAAATACATTATGGGTAGAATCCTTCCGCCCGGATACAATGGATGGGTATATTGGTAATGAACATATTATTGATAAAGTTAAAATATTTATTAAGAATGGCGATGTTCCTCATTTATTATTCTTTGGACCTGCAGGAACTGGTAAGACTACATTAGCAAAGATTATTGCCAATAGTGTAGATGCAGATACCATGTATATTAATGCATCAGATGAAAACTCAGTAGATGCAGTTCGAGACAAGATTAAGCGTTACGCTTCAACAGTAGGGTTTAAACGTTGGAAGATTGTAATATTGGATGAAGCAGATTATTTGACACCAAATGCTCAAGCAGCTCTACGTAATGTAATGGAAACATATAGTAAAACTACTAGATTCATATTAACATGTAATTACGTAGAAAAGATTATAGATCCAATTCAGAGTAGATGTCAGACTTTTGCAATTACACCACCTAATAAAACTGATGTAGCAAAAAGATTAGTTACTGTGTTAGACGAAAAGGGTGTAACATATGATGTACAAGACATTGCTGCAATTATTAATTCGTCATATCCAGATATACGTCGAGCAATTAACGCAGCTCAAGCGTCGGTAGTAGACGGTATATTGCAATTAGACAAAGCAAGTGCAATTCAAGCAAATTATATGACTGAAGTGTTAGAAATGCTTAAAAATGCAAAAGACAAAAAAGCAACATTTAATAAGATTAGAAAATGTATTGCAGATAGTAAAGTAAGAGACTTTACTCCACTATATACTTTTTTATATGATAATCTAGATGAATTTGCTATGGGTCATATTGCTGCAATTATTTTAATTATTGCAGAAGCTCAATTTAAAGACGTTACAGTTGTAGACAAAGAAATAAACATAATGGCTATGTTTGTTAATATTATGAATGAATTATAATAATAATGTCAGAAAAAATAATTAAAGGACCAGTAGCAATTGTGTTTAAAACATCTGATCGTAGCAATGCTAAGGTAAAGATAAAAACATATAGACGAAAAAGTATCGACGATATTTTAACAGCAAAAAAATTGGTTGGTGTTCCTGAAAATGCTATAATATTAGAAATGGGCATGGGTAAAGCATTAGAAGTTCAATACAGAAAAAAATACAAATTATAATGGCAACTATATTTGATTTTATTAATGGAGTAACCTCAAAAAAGAAATCTTGGGATGAATGGTCAGAACCTGAACAGAAAGCATTTGCTCCATTTATTGTAAATAGATGGTTATCAATGCGTATGGAGTTAACGGATCTAATAAACGAATTGCAATGTTATACTATAGGTCAACTTAAGCCTCGTGATACTTATAAATTATATCATGACTTACTTCCAAGCAATAAAGCATTTGCTAAATACATTAAAGGCAAAAAGTCAGATAAGTATGACGCTAAACTAATTGATCAATTAGCACAACATTATCAGATTAGTAAATCAGAAGCTTCTGATTATTTAGAATTGTTAAGTAAAGATAGTTGTGATCATATATTGTCATTATATGGTTATAATGCTGCTGAAAAGAAAAAAATGTTAAAAGGTATAAAATGAGTGTACACACACAAAAACATTATATAGGCAAAGACAGTTTATACAAATTTGCAAAAGATTGGGAGCTTAACGCTTACGAGTTTGATATTTTAAAACGAATTGTAAGATGTCGACATAAAGATAGATTTGAAGAAGATCTAAAAAAGACCAAAGATGTTATTGATATATATTTAAAAGAATTTGGTAAATAGCAATATTTTTCTTATATTATAAATAAAAGATAATGGCAAATCACGTGTATACAAACATCAATATTACATTTGAGTCTAATACAGCATCAAATAAATATATTCAAGACGTTTTACAATATGACAAGATAATGAAACAGGAATCCGAATCAATTAAAACATATTGGGATCGAATGTCAGTGTTTCATGAAGAATATTTTAAAATTATTTGTCCAGATGTAGAGTCAACTAGAGATGATTATATTGAAAAACTTGGAGCAAAATGGATTAGCTTCGATGACGTTGATTTTAATGATACCGAACTAACATTAAATATACATTCTGCATGGAGTCCGGCATTTGGCTTATTTCAGCGAATATATGATCACGCAAAAACAATTGACCCGGAAGTTTCGTTGTTAATAACATGGGAAGATGAAGGGTATAATTTTATTGGTGCAGCATCATATAATGGTAATGGTGATGATTGGGAAGAATATGTTCCAACCGAAGAAGAAATAGAGTTATTAACATCTGATGATCCGGAAGAAGATCGAAGTGATGAATTTTATGAAGCAATAGCAGATCATATGTGTAATTTAACAGATTCGGTTTTATATAATACAAGTTTTGGAATAAATCAAGATAACAATGTCAAAGAAAAGTAAATACAATAGACGTCGTGCAATAGAATGTAAGATAGTAGAAAAAAGCAAATCAAATCCATGTTATTGTAAATATATGATAACAGTTGCTGAATTAGATGGTACAATCACTAAACACCCAGCATATGGTAAAGATATGCAAAATGCATTAGCAAGATTAATGAATGAAGAAAGAACCAGATGGTTTGAAAGAAAATTAACATCTGGTTGGGCATTAGTTATGTGGGTAATAGTAATGGGAGGTCCTGTAATAATTGGTGATCTAAATAATCCATGGCCTTTAGTGTATGCATATGCAGCAATTGGAGCTGCAGCTGGGAGTGGTTATTGGTGGAATAAATATATAACAAGAGGAAAATAATGAATGCATTAACAAATATGCTGTATACATCAGCAATGGCGGATAAAGCCAAAGCACAATTAACTTTGGATTTATTAACTAATAATCCTGTAGGGATTGGAGATCATTCAACAGAAGATTTCTATAAAAATGCTGAGGAGGCTTTAGCAATGTTAGCAGATGCAGATGAACGATTAGAAACAATTGAAAAATATTTAAATCCATTGAACCTAAATTTTTAAACTCAATATAGATGAATAAAGAAGGAAATTATATAAATCCAGTATATAAATTAGCTATTAGAGATGCTCAGTCAGTTCCACGACGTATTTCATACTCACAATGGTCAATGTATGAACGATGTCCATTAAATTGGAAATTAGCTTATATTGATGGTTTAGCTCCATTCAATGCATCTATTGAGACTGTATTTGGAACAGCATTCCACGAAACATTGCAACACTTTCTAACGGTTATGTATACAGAATCAGTTAAAGCTGCTGATCACATTGTATTGTCTGACTTATTACTAGAAAATCTAAAAAAAGAATATTCAAAATGTGTTGAAGAGAAAGGTGGAGAACATTTTTCAAATTCATTGCAATTAACAGAATATCTAGAAGATGGTGTTGCTATATTAGAGTGGTTTAAAAAGAGAAGAGGCCAATATTTTTCAAGCCGTGACTATGAGTTACTAGGTATTGAAATGGAATTATGTACTAAAGCATCTACAAAAAATGACTCTGTATATTGGTATGGTTTTATGGATTTAGTTATACGACATAAACCTACGAATACTATAGAAATAATTGATATTAAAACTAGCAGAATGGGTTGGAATAAATATCAAAAAGCAGATGCATTGAAATCGGCTCAATTGGTTACATATAAAACATATTTTTCAAATCAATATGGTATTCCAAAAGAAAATATTAATGTAGAATTTTTTATTGTTAAACGTAAATTGATGGAGAACTCAATGTTTCCTCAGAAACGTGTTCAACAACATCAACCTGCATCTGGCACCGTTACTCAGAAAAAAGTACAAAAGCGTATAGATGAATTTGTAGAATCGTGTTTTGATGCCAATGGTAATAAAAATGCAGACAGAAAATATCTAGCAATTGCCGGCAAAGGATCTAAACATTGTAAATGGTGTGTGTTCAAAACTGATTATGAAAATTGTCCTAAAGAAAATAGGATTCGTGAATAGATTTTTATAATATATTAATATGTATAAGCCACATAAACATAAACATCGTTACGTGTATAAATTTTTATTGAGTAATCATAAAACCCATGCCCCTGGCACTTTTTGTACCCACGAATATGTTTTATGCACAGATATAGATGGACCTAACGATAAACAGAATAGAAAATTATTAGAAGGTATGTTAAGAGCCGCTTTTAATTATTATCCTAAAACAGTTAAATTTGCATATGAAAGACATGACTAAAGTTGCTGTTATTGGAAATAAACAATGGCAAAATCGAAGAAAAGTTCAAGAAACTCTTCAATCTTTAAAGACAAAATTTCCTGAGGTGCAAGTTATTGGAGCAGGAGGTAGTGAAGGCGCTGATTCCATGGTTAGAAAATATGCATTAGAATTTGGAATGAATTATAAAGAATATAATCCTTCATATTCAGGTTATAATTTATATTCAGCAATGCCTAAGACATATTATGGAAAATCATATCATTTCAGTCAATTACATCATCGAATGAAACTTATTGCAGAAAATTGTGATTACATGATGATAATAACAAATGAAGATAAAATGAATCCATTTTTAAAAACAGCATATCGAAATATCAATAAACTAAAAAAACCGGTAGTTTTACTAGGTTGATATATTTATATAAAATAAAAAGTTATAGGGAAAATAAATGAAGTTACCAAAATTACAACCAGTAGACATTAACAAACCGACAAAAAAGAAAATTTTATTACTGTCTGACGATTTTCGATTACCAAGTGGTGTTGGAACAATTAGTCGTGAAATAATTTTAAAAACAGTGCATCATTATGATTGGGTTCAATTAGGAGCCGCATTAAATCATCCAGAGCATGGTAAAGCACAAGATTTATCAGAACAGATACAACATGAAACAGGAATAACGGATGCATCTGTTAAAGTAATTCCATGGACAGGTTATGGTGATAGAAATATTTTATTTGCAATATTAAATCAAGAAAAACCAGACGTAATTTTACATTTTACTGATCCTAGATATTGGATGTGGTTATATGCATTAGAGCATGAAATTAAAACTACATTTGGAACTCCGTTAGCATATTATTCCATATGGGACGATCTCCCATATCCAATGTGGAACGCACCATGTTACGGCAGTTGTGATTTAATTATGGGAATCAGTAAGCAGTCTGATAATATACATAGAGAAGTGCTAAAACAGAGCGGATTTGATGTGTATGATTATGATACAATAAAAGAATCAGATAGTAAAGGTATTATTACTGGATATGTGCCTCATGGCTTAGATCATAATATATATAAACCGTTACAAGAAGATGATGAAAAATATGTTAATTTATTCAATGACATTAAAACAAAAAACAATGCAAAGTTTGTATTATTTTGGAATAATCGAAATATTAGACGAAAACAACCTGGCGATGTAATATTAGCATTTAAAACATTTAGAGATCAACTTCCAAAAGAGGAACAAAACGATGTTTTATTATTAATGCATACTAAAGCAGTAGATGATAATGGTACTGACTTAAGAGTTGTAGCAAAAAACATTGCTCCTGGATGTAAGGTATTATTTTCTGAAAAGATTTTTGGTATAGAAGATTTAAATGCAATGTATAACGTTGTAGATGTAGTAGTAAATATTGCTAGCAACGAAGGATGGGGTTTAAGTAGCACAGAAGCATTATTATCAGGAACGCCTATTATTAA
>CEWQ01003145.1_pt1 | contig 15431 bp, 8 predicted proteins | sample 531161 | NCBI WGS metagenome assembly CEWQ01 (sample SAMEA2621548, study PRJEB7988) | marine metagenome | isolation source: saline water (ENVO:00002010), including | reverse complement strand
CAAGGATCAGCTTGCGCGTAAACATCAATCTTTTTAGCTAAAACATCCAATAAATAGCGGTTATTTCCGCTTCCTTCTTGTGTCGTAACTTGTGCACTTATATTACTACTAAGAATCAACTCTGGTTGTTTTGCCTTTACCACCTCTAACAGTTGTATAGCATCGTCTTTATTTATAGTAAAAACACTGGAAACTTGCTTGTTTTCAAGTTGCCAGACGGAGCTTGACCTTAACTGACTATCTGCTAATGTTTGAGCCGAAAAAACAATAAATAACAGTAAAAGTATTACACGAGATAAAAACGTAACCCTGCTCATTATTCACTAACGCCTGTGCTTGATTTTTCTGTATTCATTTTACTCGACTGAGCTATTGAAGTTTGTGCTATCGTTGGAAAATACTGAGCATGAATAATAATGTCAGCATCCCTTTTTAACCCATCAAGGTAATCGTCCATTTGTTGCAAACGTTTTTGTTGTTGGTAAGCTTTTAATACCTGCTCGCTAACTTGCTCAAAAGTAACTATGGCTGTAGGTTCGCGCTTAACAACTTTCAGTATATGATAATAATTGCCGCTGATAATTAGTTCGCTATGTTGTCCTTGTGATAATAAATTTGCTTGCTTAGCTAATGTTTTCCCTAGTTTGTGATGTAGCTCTTTTCTCGAAAGCGGCGCTGCTGCTAAAGCAATAAAGTCAGGCTCAGCGAATTGTTGCTTAACTTCGTTAAAATATACCCCTTGGCCGAGTTGCTTGAGTGCATTTTGTGCCGTCTTATATGTCGTACTTCGCTCACTACAGTGTTTGTCGGTGCAGCGAAATCGCATTTGCTGAACTTGCAATAAATCACTGCCCTGAAATAAAGCGCTATTGTTGGCATAAAAAGCTTTTAAGGTTTTGTCATCAACTACTTCGCTTAATGCTTCAGTAGTCTGCCACTCAGTAATCGACATCGCTAGCATTTTACGTAATCGGCTATCGCTTAATGTGAGTTGTAAGGCAATAGCTTGTTGGGCTAATAAATGTTCATCTATCATACTATCAAGCAGTTTTTGTTGCTGTTGCTCTATTGGCATAACACCTACAGGTACAATATCACTAATTTTTTCTAGCAGGGCTTGGTATTCATCAACACTAAGTTCATAACCATTAACCTTAGCAATACTTTTTTTGCTGATGGTTTCATCTTGTTGTGGCAATAAACCATTTGCCGCAAACAACAATCCGATAAGTGCCCCGAACATCAGCATATACTCACCGCGTTTATTCGCTAATCCTAACTTAGCCGAATTAACTGAAACAGGGCCTTTAACAGCAGTTTGATTTACCGAGTTCTTATTCAAGATAACCTCCAGACCAATACATTTATCAACAACGTAAATTAACGAGTACTTTTTGAAATATCTGTTTGTGCTTGTGTTGCTTTTGCTTTTGGCTCAATGAAAATTGGTGATGACCAAGCACGCTCTGCTGCCAAATTTAAGCAGTCTTCAGCGCGATCAGCTTCGGGACCTACACAGTAATTCACTGTTATACAATTTCCATCACTATCACGCTCACAGCCAAAGGGATCCCCGTTGACTGCTAAACTAGGTGCTTGAATGGCACGAACATAATATAAAACTTCACGTTGACTTGTAGCATAATCGGTATCTTCAAATGAAAAGCTACATCCTTCGCTATCTTCGGGACATTCATAACTTTTCCACGGGTCTTCAATTAACCCTGAAATAGACTCATCTGCCGATTGTTGAGGAAAAATTCTCACGACTTCAAGACGAGTAATTTTTTTACGGGTATCTCCTGGGTTATAACACTCTCCACCACATAAATTTTCTACGCCTTCCTCACCCAAGGCATCTTTTGCATAATCAGGGCAACCGGGGATTTGTTCAAAAGCTCCGAGGGCTTTGACATGAAATTTAGGCGCTGCTGTCATAAAAGTTTCGCTACCCATAGGTAACTTTCCTTGATCACTATTGAGTAAGTCGAACCATAATAAAATACGGTCACCTGAAGTACCATAAACCTGTCTGTTATTGAGTGATTGCCAAATTGCATCACGATTACGACCTTCAGTATGAGCCGCCACTAAGCCGCCACTATAATAGAAACTACCTTCACGTTTTGAAGTGAAAGAGCGCAGCAGTTGGTTTTTAACAACGCCAACATCTTTAGTATCAGTGATCATTAAACGGTTACCTTCTTTATAACCATTGCCAGCCCGTGCTTTATGATTGTCGCTTGAACCGATTAAACCAAAACGATAGCGGTTAACCCTTCCTTCAGGCTTAGCATTAGCTTTCTCATCAACTGCGCTGCTTAACCCTTTAATATTTTCATCAAGATCACCATTAAGAGCATAAGCATACTGGGCACTTTGTTTGGCGCGGTAATCGTAAGCTGGCATAAAGTCTTTTAATTGCCCACATTGACCCCAATCAGCTAAGGTTTTTCCACCAATATCTGCCAAGTTAACTGTTTTTCCTTCAGCATAAAGCCCTGCTACTTTACGTTGTGCATCACTGATGAGAGTTTGACAAGTAGAAGTGTTAGCATCATCGCACTGCGCTTTTACTAGCTCCCCTGCTTGACGACAACACGGGCTGTAATCATCGCTTGTTTCAGGACAGCTAATCTCACCTTCATCAGAAGTTAAAAAATTTGCGGTATTGATAAAACGTTCTGAACTGCCATGACCTGAATAAACTTCTAGCAGTCGCTGTCTGTCGGGATCATGTTCATCAAGTTGATTTTTAAGATCAGCACCTTCTGGGTTAGTTGTTCCCCAAGCAAGGCCGTGCGGAATGATAATATGATCATTACCCCATTGGTCTAACTTCTCATAAAGCTTAGTAGGTGTTAATGCGACTTCTCGGCAAGTGTCTGGCAATGAACGGACATCGGTATTATTGTCACAAATAGGTGTTGATGAAATATCTTGCATCAAGGCATTAAAATCATCATAGGCTTGGTTTTTATTACCCATTTTTAAGTAACCCCAAATAGCTTGAGGAAAGCCAGTTACAAAAGATTGATTGTGCGCAGCAATGGGTCTGGTAGGTACTTCATCGGCTTTGTATTCTCGTAAAATTACGTTTTTATGACCGTAATGACTATTAGCGTTTCCACTGCGTTGGCTCCATTCCCAGCCTAAAAACGACACTAGATCAGGTCGGCTTTCGTTAGTGACAGCATTACAAGCTTCTATTGCAGCAACAGTGTTGTTCCATGAACGTGGTGATAAATCTTCAGCGTGATCATTAATGCTCCAAAAATCTATCGCTGAACAATAACGCGCATAATTACAAGCATCTGCAGGCGTTGTACCGCCAAAACCTGATAATTCAGGAAGATTAAATAACGCAGCATCGGCTGAATAGCCGGTATGAACATGCAAGTCTCCAAATAATATTTCACTCGGGCTGATATTTTCTGTTGGCGAAACTAATTTAGTTATTGGTCGAGTCTGTTGTGGAATCGGTTTAATATCATGTAGCACTCCCTGCTGACCTGAGCCAAGCTGATGGAAATAAATGCCCACACAAACAAGTCCTAAGACAAGTGAAGGTAAAACCAGTGCTATTTTTTTGAACATAGTATTGCCCTGAAGCATCAGCACAAATGATTAATTGTACTATTAGAGAATATTGATATTTCAGCATTACAAAACAGGCTTAATTGAATCTTAATTATCTTTTTATTTGTCTATTGATTACTGCTGAATAAACGCTGAATTAGATAAGATTAATGGGCTTATTACTTGAATTCAAAAATGTAAAAAGGCCTCTTTACAAAAATATAAAAGAGGCCTAACAGCTAATACTGGGAGCTTAGAAATGTATTTAACAATTGAGCAACAGCGCCATTATTTGTGTAAGCTATTTTTCTCCTTCAGCATATAAACCAACGACAGTGCCAACAAAGCCGCCCGCTTTGGCGGATGTTAAAACTGTTGCGTCAGCACCTGCAAGTACGCTTGAATAAGTTTTGCCATCGAAACTATACTCAAAGTCGATAACAGCTTTATTAATCGATGTGCGTAAATAAATACCTTGATCAGGATTGCTTATGTTCACGGGTACTTCTGCCACTACCTGCCCTAATGGAGCCGATTGAAATCCATTTTTCATACGAACCCTTAAAACACTTTCACCTTTATCTGAAACGCCTAAACCAAAAGCATAAAAGTTAAAATCACTTTGCACCGCCATTAAACCGGCTTCATCCGTTTTATTTTCTGGACTAAAATACATTTTAGTTGTCACTGAAGCGTTCAAATGGGCTAAACGCTGACCTATAAAACTTGGTTGGGTGCTATCCGTTCTTTTTATAATATTACCAAGTCGATTCGCTCTAGCTTGGATGCTCAAATGACCATTTTCAAGCTCCCACCAGGTTGACTTAGGCGCACGTACAAATAGCCATTGGTCAGCTAACTTTTCTTGTTTAAAGCTTTCGTTAATGGTGTAGTTACCCGTGATTGGTCTTGTTACCGGTGTAGATTTAGGCAATGACGGTCGCTTGAATACGCTAGGTACATCTTGCCCTTTTGCTAAAATTATCGGCCAACCATCCTTCCAGGTTACAGGTAGAAGAAATGTTTCTCGGCCGGTATTGAAGTTGGCAGGTCCTTTTTCAGGCGGCGTTCCATAAACTCTAGTGCCTAAAAATACCGCCCACCAGTCGCCATTAGCATCTTTAAAAATATCGGCATGGCCAGTCGAGGTTACGGCATTAGGGCGAGTTTCGTCTTGGCCTACTTGAGTCAAAATAGGGTTATTTGCATTCGGTTGATAAGAGCCAAAAACTGAATCTGAGCGGTACACCAACTGTTGGTGTTGACGCCCAGTGCCACCACCTGCGGCCGAAAGTAGATATTTACCATCAATTTTATAAAGATGTGGTCCTTCAATATGGTGGGTATTAAATGATTGGGGTGTGGCACCATCAACTAAGACAATATCTTCTGAGAGGGCAGTAAAGCTTTTTGAATCCACTTCCATAACACTAATTAATCTATGGCCACTATCCTTGATATTTTCTTTAGCTGGCTTCTTATTGTGAACAATATAAAATTTTCCGTCATCGTCAATGAATAAACTTGGGTCTATTCCATCAATATGTGGTAACCAAATCGGATCTGACCAAGGGCCTGCTGGGTTTTCAGCGGTCAAGGCAAAGTTGCCACCACATTGAACACAAGTATTTAATATATAAAAAAGGCCATTGTGATATTCGATGGTGGGTGCAAATGCGCCTAAATAACCAGTATGCGAAATTTTTTCATATGGCAACATATCAGGTCTGTCTATCGCATTGCCCAATTGAGTCCAGTTAACCAAGTCTGTACTATGAAATACAGGTAGCCCCGGATAAAAACCAAAAGTAGAATGCACCATGTAATAATCATCACCAACAACTACAACACTTGGATCAGGATAATAGCCGGTTAAAATAGGGTTACGGAATTGATTCTCGTTAATGTTAGTTTTGAAAACATCGTCTTTCCCTTGATATTCAAACCAAGAAAAAACGGCCTTAGACGAGCTACTTTGTATCGATTGTTCAGCTAAGTTTTCGGCTGTTTTAAAAATACCTGTTGAACTACAAGCAGCTAAAGAAATACTAGCTGCCACCATCAGAGCGCTAAGCGCTTTTTTTGTCCGTGTTTGCATTGCTTTACTTACCTTTAGTGACAATTGAGTTAAGTTATAACCCAATGTTGTTATCATTAAAGACAGTGTAGTGATTAACTATGAAATCAAGCTGAAAAAGGCCTTCGAGTATTAACCAAAAGGCCTTTAAATATGGAAAGTTGAAACAGATTAGTAACGATTATTGACTATAAGATAAGCCATGGCCAAAGTTAAATAATGGGTCAACTGAATCGTGAGGTACATCTTCAAATTGCGCTTCAACAGCTGCCATCGAACGAGGCATTTCAAACGGAAGTTTACCTGTTGGATTAAAGTCACCAAATAGCACATCTAGCATGGCTTCATCCGTTGCACCAAACTCACCTAAAATACCAATAGCGTTTGCTGCGATTGATGGGATCACCGAAGGGCGCTCTAAATAGATAACCACAACGGTAGGTTTAGCGGCCATCACTGCATCGATGTGTGCTAATTCTTCACCTTTAAAGTCAAGATCACCTTGATTCAATATAGTTTCAATAATGTTTTCACCAAAACCTAAATCGGTTCTAGGTGCTCGATGAGGCGCTTTAACATGTAAAATAGCAACATCGGCATCCTCCAAGTTATTAACAACTTGCGCATATTTACTGGTCGACTCTTTACTTAATCCTTCAATATAAACTTTAATGTTTTTAGCTAAAGGTAACGAGTACTCTGCACTTTCAGTCGCTACAACTTTTTCTTGATTTTTTAGCAAGACTAACGACTTACGCTGTGCAAGAGCACCTGCTTTCATAAATTCATCAGTACCCGCAATTTTATCTGCCATGGCAACATCAACATACGGGTCATCAAATAAACCTAAACGGAATTTATCTTTTAAGATACGGCGAATTGAGGTGTTAATTCGACCTTCAGATACCTGACCTGATTCAACTAAATCAACAATAAAACCGGGCAGCTCTTCACCACCAAACTGATCAACACCTGCATCAAGCGCCTTTTTAAAACGATCGGACTCAGATAAACCTTCTAAGCCCCACGCTCTTGCTCGCATTGCAACAATCGGTCCGAAACCTTTTGAAGTAACAATACCCCAATCAGTACACACCACACCGTCAAAACCAAAGTCGCCACGTAACATATCGGTGATTATTTCTTTGTTATAACTCATGGCAACATCTTCAGATGTTTGACCATTAGGAATACCGTAATAAGGCATTACCTGGGCCGCGCCTACATCGAAAGCGGCTTGGAAAGGTTTTAGATGATAATCAAAGTTATCACCCGGATAAGCTTGTTCTGCACCATAAAACTGGTGAGCATCTAAACCATCACGTTGTGGGCCACCACCAGGAAAATGTTTAACCATAGTTAAAACACTCGATTTACCAATATTCTCGCCCTGAAAACCTTTGATATAGCCAGCCACTAACTTAGATGAAAGCTCTGCTTCTTCACCAAAGGTACCAATACCGCGAGCCCAACGAGGTTCAGTAGCTAAGTCAGCCATAGGGTGCAGCGCTAAACGTATTCCGACAGCGCGATATTCGATATTCGCAATACGGCCAAATTCTTCAGCAACGGCTTCATCACCAATCGCGCCAAAACCAATAGGCTCAGGCCACAGTGAAAAACCTTCGGTACGTACGGAGGTTGCGCTTTTGCCATCACGTAAGCTATGTCTTGGGTCAGTAGAAATAGAAACAGGAATGCCTAACCGGGTTTGTTCAGCTAGTTTTTGTATTTCATTGTGCCAACGCGCCATTTCATCAATGGGCGCAGAGCCCATTAAATTGAAATGATTAACTAACCGTGAGTTAATAATATCGTAAGTACCGTAACCCATCGACATGTTCATGCCTTCAATAATTTCAGCATTCTCGCCAAAGGTCATTGGTGGTTGAAACATTAAACCAGCTTTTTCTTCAATATTCATTTGGTCAATCAAGTCACTAACACGACGATCTATTGGCTGACGAGAATCTTCATATACGTCTAGCTCACCGTTTTTATTTAAATCTCGATAGGTATAACCATTCGCCGTTAATGTGGGTGCTTCCGGGCCTATGTCGTTTTTTGCCAAAATGGTATCAAGCCAAAAAATTTTAGCTGTCCCCAAAGCGCCAATTGCTAATGGAACCGCGACGGCTATTGCCGAGTATTTAAGCCATTTATTCATAGTAATTTACCTAATTTTAAGAATTTTGTTTTGATGACTTGATACGACGATAACCGTATCGAATGAGTTTGTTCATGCCATAAATAATGGCAATTAAAATAAGCAGGTTGATCAAAGCCAGTACGCCTAATACTGTAAAAAATCCACCGTAGCCTTTTTTATCACTGGCTGTACCGCTCATAAATAACCAACGTTGCTCAGGTTTTATTGCCTGATAATTAGCGATCAATGCTTTTAATTCAGTAACTTTTTCTGGATATTGCTCTGCTAAGTTTTCACTTTCTGATGGGTCTTTTGATAAATCGATTAATAACAAAGAATTGCTGTACATGCCCATGCCCGCAAAAATGCCATTGCCCGTAGGAATATTAATGCCTAAACCGTGAGGAAGCTTTAGTTTCCAATCACCTTTTCTTAACGCTTGTACCTCTTTATTGGTACGGTCAAAATAAACGTACACTTGCTCTTCTGTCGCGCTTTGACCACTCAATAAACCAGTAATGCTGCGTCCGTCAATTTCTCGATCATTGGGCAAGGTTCCGCCACTTAATTCAACAAAAGTAGGAAACCAATCAAGCATTGAAACAACATCATCGTATTGACGAGGTTTAATACCCTTTGGCCAATGTGCTACCGTAGGCACGCGATGACCGCCTTCAAACGTTTGCATTTTACCGTTACGTAATTCACCCGCCGAGCCGCCATCTTCACCCATCATTAACCAAGGGCCATTATCACTGGTAAAAACTAATAAGGTGTTTTCCCATAAACCTTTTGCTTTAAGGGTTTTAATAATTTCACCAACAGACCAGTCAAGCTCTTGTACTACATCACCATATAAACCACGTTCACTACTGCCTTGAAAGTCAGGTGAAGCGTAAAGCGGCACATGTGGCATATTATGGGCAAGGTATAAAAAGAATGGCTGCGCTTGGTTTCGGTCGATAAAATCAATGGCTTTATCGGTATAACGTTTCGTTAAATATTGTTGGTCGATATCTGTATAGGTGATTTCTTGATTTTCATACCAAAAAAAACTGCTCATATCATTGCTGTATGGCACACCATAAAATTCATCAAAACCTTGGTTCCACGGCATAAATCTATCGTTATGGCCTAAATGCCACTTGCCTACTAACCCCGTTTTATAGCCTTGCGGTTTTAGCGCTTCAGCAATTGTAATTTCGCTTAATGGCATGCCTTCAGGGCTGTCTTCAGCAAAAACAGACGATATGCCCATTCGCACAGAATGACGACCGGTTAATAAGGAAGCACGCGATGGTGTACATATATTGGCGGCAGAATAAAAGTTGGTAAACTTTATGCCGTCATTCGCTAATTGGTCGATATGGGGCGTATTAATATCTTTAGCGCCAAAACTACTAATGTCACCATAACCAAGATCATCCGCAAAAATAAAAACAATATTGGGCTTATCTACCTTGGAATTATTTTGCGTTGATGTTTGCGCATTTGCATTGCTAACTTGCACTAACGCTAAAACAAGCATAACGTAAAGTGTTTGTTGCCAAAGTTTAAGCATGTATGACTACCTGAAAATGAATATAAATTAAGAATAGAGTCAGATTATCAATGAAGTCTGAAATGACCCTGAATGGTCAATAAATGTTTAATACCAATCCGTATAAGAAAGTGATCTCTTAGCGAGAGTTTAAAGGCTTAGAGGCAAGGCATTGATTGCAGAGAATGGTTATTCCCTTGTCAAAATCAATAACGCCGCATATAGGCCTTTAAAACTCGCATTTGGGAACGTATGGACACCATGATAACGGCACAAAATTTGTTTGATTTAGAGCAACTATATCTGCACATATTTTGTTTGTTCTAATGTCACCCATATCGTTCTAAGTGACCACTTCTTTATGCAGAATGGTATAAGGTGTTAACCAAACAAAGCTAAACTGCTGAGAAATACAGCTTTGTTTGGTTGTAAACTGAGGTATTAAAGAGAGTAGCTAAGTAGTTTGTTCAGCAAAATGCACGTCAAGTGCTTCACTGTATTCAGTTAACATAAATGCAGCCGCCTCTTTACTCACTTTTGCTTTAGGAATAACAACGTCAAAACCATGATAACAGCCGGGATAAAGTTTAAATTTAGTGGCAACACCCGCTTTTTTTAGATTGTCTATATAAGCAATAGTTTCATCACGAAAAGGCTCTAAATCACCAACATAGGTAATGGTAGGTGGTAAGTCATGGTAGCTTTTAGCTCTTGCAGGTGCGGCATAGGCTGGAATTTCTTCGCCATTTGTTTTGAGTTTACCTAAATAAAGATCCCAACCAAAGGCATTGAGTTTTGCGTTCCAAAATGGCGAGTTATTATCCACAGCAGAAGGCAAGTTCATCTCATCATCAATCATTGGATAAATTGGCATTTGAAAAGCAATATTCACTTCTTTTTTGTCTCTAGCAAGCAAGCTTACCGCTGCCGTTAATCCGCCGCCAGCGCTGTGACCTACAACAAATATTTGATCACTTCTCGCGCCAAGCTGTTTGGTATTTTCCTTAATCCACTTTAAAGTATCATAACAATCATCAAGTGCTGCAGGATAAGGGGCATTGATAGATTTACGATAATCAGGTGCAACAATAATACAGTCTTTTTTATCAATAAAGTCTTTCATTAAACTGTCTGACTGTTCCGGATTACCTAAAGCATAACCGCCACCATGGCAATACAGCATCACAGGTAATGGTTTGTTGCTAGCCTTTAATGGTTTATAAATTCGAACACGAATTGAAGGTTCTCCGTCCTTTCGTTCTATATATGTTTCTTCACAATCTAGACCTTCAACGTTTCTGCCATTCATTTTACTGGAAAAATGTTGAAATATTTTAAATAACCTTAATGATGGAATACAAAGGGGCTTAACAAACAATCCCGCTAAACGTAATTCTTTATCAATCATTTTAAAACTAACTTTCATATGAATCCCTTGTTTTTATAAATTTAAATTACCAAACTACTCAAATAACTAATATTACAAACCGAATTGATATCACTACCATAGGGAATGAAGCTGAATTAATGCTGAAACATGAAAAATAAATTTAACGTTAATTTAAACGATATGTCAGAGATAAAAAAACCAGATATTGAAGCATTCAATATCTGGTTTTGCATTGATTAACTTGATTTTACATTAGGTTAGTCATCAGCTTCTAACTGCGAAGAAAGCCCTTTATGCATTATCCAAAACTTAAATCGCTCCAATAACGTTGGTTCAGGATCTTCTTCTGGTACCTGATACTCTTTTCTAAGCTCTGCTAATCGTTGTTTGTGCTTAGTAATATTAGCGGTTTGGTGATTATCATCAATTAAGTTATTTAATTCGTTAGGGTCCTCTTGTAAGTCATAAAACTCCCAAGTACCTAATTGATAAAAATGAATTAATTTATAGCGTTCTGTACGAACACCATAATGGCGAGGCACAAACGCCCAACCAGGGTTTTCATAAAAATGATAATAAATGGCGTCACGAAACTCAGCAGCCTCAGTTTCGTTACTTTCCTGTTCATTCATCAATGGCACCAAGCTCTTACCTTGCATATCATCAGGTGCTTTAACACCTGCGATATCTAAAAAGGTTTGTGCAAAGTCGAGATTTTGAACTAAATCATTGTTTTCACTACCCGGCTTTATTTTACCCGGCCATTTTACAATGAGTGGCATGTTGATTGAATCTTCATACATCCAACGTTTATCAAACCAACCGTGGTCACCTAAGAAAAATCCTTGGTCAGAGCTATAAATAACAATGGTATTTTCCTCAAGATTATTATCTTTAAGGTACTTCATCACTCGACCTAAATTATCATCAATAGAATCAACCGAACGCATATAATCTTTGATGTAACGTTGATATCGCCATTTAGTTCGCGCATCACCTTTAGGCTTGTTTTCTTGATAAGCTTTATTCTCTGCTGCGTACGCCCTATTCCAGTTGGCTAATTGTGCTTCATTTAAATAACTTGGGGGATCAAGTTTCAAATCACCCTTTGTTAAGTATTCAGAGATCGACATTTCTAGGTCTGGACTTAAAGAGGCAGCACGGCCTTTGTGATCGTCAAACAATGTTGATGGCTCAGGGATTTCAATATCTTTATATTTGTCGAGATGATCAGGACCCGGTGCCCATTCACGATGCGGCGCTTTATGCTGATACATCAACATAAAAGGCTTATTTTTGTCGCGTTTATCTAACCAGTCTAATGCTCTATCGGTAATAACATCTGTGGTATAGCCAGTAACTTCAACAGTGCCCGTTTCACTTTTAAAACGGGGATTATAGTAACGCCCTTGTCCAGGTAATATTTCCCAGTGATCAAAGCCGGTTGGTTTGCTAAACAAATGCCATTTACCAATGAGTGAGGTTTGATAACCCGCTTTTTGTAAAAGCTTTGGAAAGGTTTGCTGTGAGCCATCAAAATCTCCGCCCCACTCGTTATTCATAAAACCATTTTTATGGCTGTGTTTACCCGTTAGGATAACAGCACGGCTCGGCCCACAAATAGCATTAGTCGCAAAGGCACTGCGAAATAACATGCCTTCATTAGCTAACTTGTCGATATTAGGGGTTTTATTAATTTTAGAGCCATAAGCACTAATCGAGTGTGTGGCATGATCATCGGCAAAAACAAATAATATATTAGGTTGTTTCAACTCAGTTGCCCCAGCCGTCAGCATAAATGCTGAACAAGCTAGGCCAAGCGAAATTTTTATAACGTTATTCATAAGTTACTCTATTTATTTTCAATAGCTTTAGACAATATTGTCGGTAATTGTGTTTCAACACCTGGGTGAGCAAAACCCACTTTTCGTCGGCTTAGCACTGGTGCTTTTAACCAATCACCCGTCAACTGGGCATACACAACAAACTCTTTAGTATTTGGTAAGTAGATATCTATGGTCTCAGTTCTCGCTTCAAGTTGCTCAATAGCAAGGTCTTTCACTTCAACTTTAGACAGTACCTTGCCCTCTTTATCCGCAGTTAATAACGTTACTGTTACCAGACCACCTTCATAAGTGTCGTTAAACAGTGCAACTGGCACGGGTACTTTTCTACCTGGAGAGTAAAACTCTTCATTCCATCTATCAATATTAATTCCAACAGGCGCAAAAGCGTGGGGTGCCCAAAACTGCCATTTTGCTTCTATTGTTAAGCTTGGAATATCAACAAAATTATCACAAGTAGCGCTCGGCTCTTTTAAAGGCCAATCTTCAGGTATAGTGTCTTTATCTGAACATTTACTTAAATGAACAAAATGTTTCACCCCGGCGTAACCTCTACGAGCACGCCAATAGCCCGTTAATTCGCTGATAAAATAAGCATAAACCTCACGGCGTTGCTGTGCGGTTAATTCAACACCTGGCGCTAATAAATCATACGCGATATCAGCAATACCAGTGGCTTCACTGCCATCACGAGTGATCCACAACCAACCATATTCGTTGTTTATGTAAGCATGATTTCGAGCTCCTTCACCATCGTGAGTTCTAAACACTGGACCGTTTGTCATTGGTGGAATTCGGCTGAAATCATCCAAATCTTTTAGCTCATGATCCACTTTTGTACTATTTAAAAATTGTGCACCACTAAATTTGTAAGGATGTTCCTCTAACGGATCATTTTCGCCATTAGGTGCTCTATAGCTGCCGGCATCCCAAGCTCGGGTTGGATCTAAGTGTCTAACTAACGAAACTACTTCATAGGGCAGTGGATTATGCGTTTCATTCGATGCATCCCACCAACCAATTGAGGCATGATTCCAGTTTTCTTGAATCCAAGCGGTATATTCTTTTTCCAATTCTTTTAACGACCAGTTAATTGAATTAGCCCTACCGTCCACGATGCGGTTAATCGGTGCAAAAATATGATATTCATCAACGACAATAAAGCCTACTTCATCAGCTAGGTCATACCAAAAGTTAGGTGCTCGACCATTATGGAATCTAAAAGTATTCCAGTTGAAATCTTTCATATGACCAGAATAAAGTTCCTTAACCCATTCTTTATTCCATGGTAATAGCTTTCTGTCTTGATCTTCAAAAAAGCGATGTAAGGCAATATTAGATCCACGCATGTAGTAACGTTTATTGTTTAAGAAAAAACCCTTACCTTCGCCAGACTTCCATTCAAATTTACGCATACCAAAACGAGTAACGCGATCATCAGATGCTTTACCATCTTCCATTAACGTTGTGGTTACGCTATAAAGAAATGGCGACTCTGGTGACCACAATTGCGCAGACTCCATTGAAATGATTTGCTCAACAACTTTGGTTTCTTCTGGTTTTAATGTCAGAGCAGTCTCTAATGGTTCAGCACTACTATTTTTTGACTGCCACTCAGTAAGCTGTTGTGTTAACAACATTTCCGTAGGATTTTCACTACTATTTTTAACTGTTGTGATCACTTTTACCTGATTATTATCAATATCAGGTTCAACTTTTGTTCTTACTATGGTGCTCGCGCCGGTATAAACTAAACTAACGCTATCCCATATTCCAGGGAACCAACCACGCTTTTCTAAATCAGCCCCCACAGGAATAAATTCAGGTACTGATGTATACTCAGAGCCAATACGAACAATCAGTTCATTTTCTTGTCCGTATTTAATCGATTTAGATAAATCATATTCCGAGACACTGTAAGCACCGAAGTGCTCTCCAAGCGCTGTACCATTAAGCCAAACTTTTACCCCGTATTTAGCTTTTTCAATGCATAAGTGCGATTGAGCAAATAGCTGTTCAGAGGCAACAAACGTTTTTTTATACCAAAAAGCATCACGTTCATCACTTTCAATACCCACATCTTTAAAGGCAGGAACGGCTTCTGAAACAAAGCCAGGCACTTGAACTTTGCTATTAAATTGTTCAGGAATATTATCGTTCAACGGACCTTGTTCAATATTCCATTCACCGTCTAATAACTGGGTGTTTCTAACTGACTCACCATGGTTAACGTGGCTGTTTTGACAAACTGTATTAGCATAACTGCCCGGCAGCTCTTTATATTTAAATTCAGTTTCAGGAAAATATTTAAAGTTTTTGATTAAATTTGCTTTAAAGGCATTTGTAATAGGGTCTTTCAATAAAAAGCCAACAACAGCTAAAGCAGCTAGGCCAATCATAATTTTTTTAAAAATCTTCATATCATATTACTCCATCTTACTCGGTAACCTGGTTTCAATGCCTGGGTGGTCAAAACCGATTTTTCTTCGGCTGATAACCGATGATTCAATACCTTCTCCACTTAAATAGGCGTAAATAACAAACGCTGTTTGTTTTGGCATAACTAAATCAATGTGTAATTGATTATCAGCTAACGCTGCTAACATTAATTCAACAGGTGCTGCTTTAGTTAAAATATTACCTTTAGCATCTGCTGTGATTAATTCAACGGTGACTTTAGCGTCTTCATAGGTATCATTTAAAAGTGTAACTGGCACAGAAACTTCTTGGCCTGTTTGATAGATGTTTTCAGCCCAACGGTCAATATTAATACCTATTGGTGCAAAGGCATGTGGTGCCCACTGTGCCCAACGAGGTTCTAATACTAAATTAGGAATATCAATAAAGTTATC
>CEWQ01011811.1_pt1 | contig 15492 bp, 15 predicted proteins | sample 531161 | NCBI WGS metagenome assembly CEWQ01 (sample SAMEA2621548, study PRJEB7988) | marine metagenome | isolation source: saline water (ENVO:00002010), including | reverse complement strand
GTGACGGTTATGGATAATTACCAATATGACTTTAATCGAACAGGGACGACAGGAGGAGCTGATCTTCATGTTATTTACCCAAATAGAAAGTTTATTTCACAGAGAACTACCGCGTTTATTGAAGCCTTGAAGCAGCATTTCTCTTCAGTAGATAACTAAAATTGGTGACGATGTTGAGTCATTTAATAGCGGGTTTAGGCTAGTTATAGGTTGAACGGCTGTATTTCAGGTAATAAAAAAGCACCGGTATGAATGGTGCTTTATGATTTACTCATTTTACTAAGTAATAAATAGAGATCTAAACAGATTGATTACTATTTTTTACTCGCTAATAAAGAGCGACGTGACGCTAAACCTAAAAGGCCTAATCCGAAAATAGCAAGAGTAGTCGGCTCTGGAACTTCAGTTGATACATACGAAATACCGTCAAGCCAGAATTGTTCATTACCACCGCTGACTGAACGAACTGAGTCACCGTGATTAAGTCTAAAGCTAGCGAAAACATCGGTTGAAATAAATCCAATAAATGGCACTGTTGTATCTGATGCAGAAGTTTGAGAACCAGTAGTTAGACCAAGTAGATCACTTAATAAAAAGTTTTCATTTAAAATTTCTACAGCTATTTCGTGAACATTAAAAGCAGGGGATGAAGATGAGTCATCTTGCAAACCATTTAATGCAAAGGCAAATGTTGAATAATTAAATTGTACAATGGCACCGTCACTTGAAACAAGGTTACTACTATCAACTTCACCTGCAAAATAACCATTTCCAGTTAGCCCTTGGCGGCTTGAATCGCCATCATGTCCAATAATATCGATAGTGAAATCATTTACAGTATTATTACTTGAATCAGGACCAAAATCACTTGCAGCACCATCAAAGGTCTCTTCTAAAATTTGGTGGCTCATCAATGCATTTTCCCAAGCAACTCTATCAGTATAAGCAACAATAGTTGCAGTAGCCTGATTAGCTACACTAGTAAAAACCCATAAAGTAGCGATTAATGCTATTTTATTTAAATTTAATGTTGTCATATTATTTCCTTTAAAAAACTAGTGATTTTTATATTTTATTATTTTTAATGTAAGCACTAAATATGCCAAATAAATAAAGTTGTTTTACTCCAGTTAGTTAGTTGATTATTTAAATTCTTTTAATTAATAAGTGTAAAATTTCGAGACAGTTAATAATTACTTATGATGTTGTAAGTTAGTGTCAAGTCCCTTTGATAAATCAAGTAATAAGTTTCAAAATTTGATAGCTAAAAAGACTTTTTATTAGAAGCTGGAAATAACTAGATTGATGAAGATAATAGGTTAAATCTGTGTATTTAAGGTAATAAAAAAGCACCAGTATGAATGGTGCTTTATGATTTACTCATTTTACTAAGTAATAAATAGAGATCTAAAAATGTTAATTACTATTTTTTGAATCTACGAGCAGCTAAACCCATAATACCTAAAGAAAATATAGCAAGGGTGGTAGGCTCTGGAACTTCAGCAGCAGTATAATTAATAGAGTTAATGCCATACCACCAATCATTTCTGGAGGTTAAACCAGAGTTTGTTTGTATTGAATATATGTCAGAAGTACTATCAAATGTATACGTAGCGTTTGTACTTCCTAAATAACCAAATGACTCTAGAAGATTACCAGAAATATCATAACTATTAACTGTAGCGCCAGTCCCACCAGAACTAGGGTTACCTGCCCAGTTCATACTTAAAGTTAGTGAATCTAATCCAATGTTAAAATCAAAATCAATAATATCTTCAGTTGGATAACTACAACCTGTATCTGTGATTTCGGTGCTATTACATAAATATGTCGTGCCAGCCTGATTTCTGATTATAGGTGTTAGTGATGCATCAGATTCAGGACCACCGTACGAAGTTACTGTAAAGTCAGAGTTACCTGAATAAATACCTTCAGACATAGAATTGAAATCAATCAATCCTGCATTTGCAAAAGTACTCGTAGATAATATCAAACCTGCAGCGGCTACTTTTAACATTTTAATATTCATTATGCTTCCTTAATAATACATTCCTGAGAATAGATATTTATTTTTAGTTATTGTTATTTAAATTAAAGCATTAATTGTACCAATATTTTTAAGTTGTTATTTTTCAAATGGATAAGTTGTTTTAGCAATATTTTAATTCTGCTGTGTAAAATATACAGACATATATATTATTATAAATTGTTGTTATATATCAACTTTTTAACATGTATTTAACAAATAAAATGCTTCATTAAAACTTGTTCCCCACATGGACTATCAACTATCTCTATTGCCCTGGTTAGAAAGTGAAATTATCAAAGAAACCGGAGCGATAACGAAGAGAAAATAATCGTTGATCCGATTAGCTATCCGACACTACTGATATATTTTAAAAGTTATTGAAATGCAACATCAAAGATAAAATCAACTTACATTATTCGAAATACTAAACTTACCTGTATTTTTGAACTCTTATGGTTTTTTGCTACTTTTAATATAGTAAAATTACGCTTAGGCTTTTACAGAATAGTTTTGCTTAAGTATTGTTACTTCCCATTTATGTGTACGAAATTTTAGTTATATAAATATAAATTAGGTATTGTTAATTGAGGCTAGTTTGAGCTGATAAATTGTGAATTGCTTAATTAGTACTCAAGGAGATCATCATGAATTATTACGATAAATTTCAAGGAATATACCAAACAGAATCTTATGATGAAAAAACATCATTGTCTTTAGCTATTGCTTGTGATTTAGCTTACGAGAAAGATGAAAACAAAATAGCTTTGGTAGTCGAAAGTTGGAAATATCAATTTAATGGTGCAATTGATATTGTAAAAAAACCAGATGTAGATACTCAATGTTATGTGATGTCGAATGCAGATAATATAGTGGTTGTTTTTCGAGGTAGTGATGCTTTAGAGGATTGGTTCGCAAATTTTCAGGCTGTTTATGACCCTGGCCCTTTAAAGAATACTAAGGCTCATGAAGGTTTTCAAGATTCGCTGTTTCCTGCGGTTATAGGAATTACTAACCTAGTAGATAATGTCTTTTCTAAAAATAAAAAAATATGGGTCACAGGACACAGTCTTGGTGGCGCGTTAAGCTCTCTTTATGCTGGTATGCTCATAGAAAACAAGTATAGGGTATATGGAGTATATACCTTTGCTAGTCCTAGGCCTGGAAATGAAGCTTTTAAAGTTGGGTTAAATCAAAAAGTCATTGGTCCTCATTATAGAGTTGTTAATCTTGGAGATGTTGTTCCCCATATTCCTCCAGAACCATTCTATAGTCACCCAGGAACAAGGGTAATACTAAAAGAGGAAATGAGAGAAGACTCAGATGAATCATGGTTCTCTCAGAGAATAGAGGCTCTACGAGTATTTATTTCTAATGCTACTGAAATACTCGATGTTGCTGATAATCACAGACTTAGTGCTGACGAAGAAAGTTACATACCTAGACTACTAAAGGATTTAGAAAGATCTGATAATGAGTGAACACTCTAATAATTAACTCTTATAAAACCCAAAAAGCACCAATGAATGGTGCTTTATCATCTTTACTGTAGTTGTTTATTTAGCTAATTCTAAATACTCAGCCTCTAAGCTGGTAGTTGTCCAGTCACTGTCAACCTCTGCAGTAATTTTAACCTTATCTTCAGCTGTTATTTTTATATTTCTAAAGTCCTCATCATCAATCTCCATTTCTACTTCACCGGTTTCATCTTTAAAAAGGTAAAGTTCATTTTTCAATTGTTTAACAATGTGACCTTCTACTATAACTCTGCTGTCATCTCTTAATTCAATAGCATTTTTAATGGTTGTGACTTCAGTTGTTCCGCCTTCGCCTATAAACTCAGCATTAGCAGTTAATGATAATAGTAAAGTAGTACCGATTAATAATCTTTTCATTTTAGACTCGTTATATGCGTTAGTTAAGATGAAATGATTATATATGTAACAAGTCTGTAGTCTGTATTCGAGTGTGTGTGGTTTGTTTTCAATTGTAATCCAAGTAATTGAAGACTAGGAATAAAGCTAATGGTGATTGCTAATCAAACTTAATACGATATCGATAAAATAGATCAACGCTATAAATAAAATCAGCTTAACTTATTTTTTAAAAGTTAAAAATCTTATCTAAGCTATTAATGATTATTAGTTGCCTAGATAAGGTAATGAAGGGATGCCTTAGTATGCTCGAATAGCCATAAATAACTCAATCAAATGATACTCAGTATTAAGTATATTGTTCATTGCTAATCCAGTTTTTATAAGGTTGATATCTATCGTATAGCCAATTGAATACAAAGGTATAAAGTAAAATAAAAACTAGAAAACCAGCCTCTAACAATGCTGCCTCAAGCCAAGTAATACTTAGGTACCAAGCTAAAGCCGGTAAGGTGATTAAAATCATTCCAAATTCAAATGCTATAGCGTGAATAACACGTATCGCTATACCACGCTCTACACGGTTATACCCTGCTAATTTATCAAAAACAATATTATAAAGGTAGTTCCAAAGCATAGCGAAAATAGATAAAGCGATTCCTGCAATCGCCATTTTATCTGTTTCATAGCCAGCAATATAAGCTGTTGCTGGTACTACAATTGCGAGTGCAATAACCTCAAACAGTACAGCCTGAAAAATTCGCTCAGTTGTATTCATATTTCATTTCTCTATTTCGTGACTATGCGGTTATTCTAATCTAATATAAAGATACAAAATAACTATATACCATCGGTAAAAACGATATGTTTGGTGTTGAACAACTTGAAGCCTTTATTAAAACGGTAGAAACAGGCTCATTTTCCTCTGCTGCTCGTAGTTTGAATAAAGTGCAATCTGTGGTCAGTCAACATGTCATAAACTTAGAGATTGACTGTAATAGCCAATTGTTTGATCGTTCAGGGCGATATCCCATACTTACTGTAGCAGGTGAGAAGTTATTACCACATGCACAGGCTGTTATTGATCAGCATCAACGCTTAATAAATTCTGCTCTAGCATTAACTGATAACACGCCAAAGGAAATAACAATAGCGTTAGATGAAGGAATTTCATTTAAAATTATTGCGAGTATTATTAGTGAACTACAAGATGCATTCCCAAACATTACTCTAGAATTCTTAAGTGCTTCAAGCTTAGATATAATTGATATGCTGAAAAATGAAAAGGCTTTAACGGGTATTGTATTTAGCGAATTGACGATTCCTACTTACTTAGATTTTGAATGTATTGGCTCAATAAAGTTTGACTTATATGTGGCTAAATCACATCCATTGGCAAACCAAATATGTAAGAACGTTGATAGTTTACGATTGCATCGTCAGTTACTTATTCGCTCTCGCAATACGCAATCAAGTAGCTTTCAACTTAAAGTGAGTCCGAATGTTTGGTATGCGGATAATTATTTTCTATTGCTTGAGCTTGCCTTGCAAGGAAATGGCTGGTGCTTATTGCCTAATCATATTGCGGATGAATCTGTTGAAAGTGGTCAGTTAGTAAAGTTACCTCTTGAGTTTGAAGAAATGGGATGGCAGGCTAATGTTGATGTGGTTCAACATCAAAGACACAGCAACCTAGCAGTGTTTAAAGTACTTAGACAATCATTAAGAAATCTATTATAGGTTGATTGTTTCTTTCCATGATCAATTCCTTTTAGCCTGAAAGAGAAAGCTACAGCGAAACCATTCGAACTTACTTCAAACAGTATTCTATCAGTATGTGGATTACATGCGATGCTATTAATTATGGCTAATGCTAAGTTTAAATTCTAAATTGTGAGTTTTCAACTGTAACTCTGATAAGCATAATTGTGTTGATAGAAAAGTTGTAGATTATTTATAGGCGATAAAAAAAGCACCAGTGATTGGTGCTTTATCTTTTACTAACCATCAATAGTTGGATGTAATAAATTAGATTATTATCTTTTAACTTTTCGTGCAACTAAACCCATGATACCTAATGCAAAGATGGCAATGGTAGATGGTTCAGGTATATCATGGTTTTCAATTGAAACTTGTAATTGGTAAGTGCCAGAGGCGGGGATTAAATTTCCTGTCATTCCACCTTGTTGACCACCACAAGAAAACTGGCAAACACCAATAATGTAAGTGCCATTTACCGCAAAAGTATGACTTAAGAATGAGTCATAGCTATGGACTGAACCACTTGCACCATTTGATGTAGCACTATCATCATTTTGAGCAAGAACGGCACCTAAAAGATCAAAAAGCACTAACTCAGGATCAAATGAACCACCAGAATTTCGACCATAATCAATATCAAAAATACCATTCATACCAGCCATAGCGGTAAATGAATAATAATCATAACGTGCTGCTGACTCAACACCGGAAGAAATACTCGCCCAAGGAGTAATTTCTGAATTCGCTATATCAACATTGGCACCTAAAGAAAATGATCCATCAATATCGAGAGCATTTGCAATACTACCATTACCGGTAACGTCACTTATCAATCCAGCGTTAGCAAAACCACTAACAGATAAAACTAATCCAGCAATAATCGCTTTAAAATTTTTCATATTCATTTTAATTCCCTTTGTAATACATTCCTTGAAATAGAATCGTATATTTAGTTGTTATCTCTTTGTAAGCATTTATTGAGCCATTTATATTTAATTGTTATTTTTCAATGTAATAATGAGTGTTTTGGCCTGTTTGAATTGAAGCGTGTAAAAGAAGTCGACACTTTATTCTTTAAGAAACTATCTCTTTAACTCGATTATGAATATATTTTAATCTTTGATAAATGAGCTGAAAATACAAAATAACGCTTTGTTGTTCTTTGAATTTAATTGTAATTATATCAATTTCTTAGGTGGTGTTGGGAGGCGATGGATAGTCATAATAATTACAATATTTTGATTGTTTTCTCTTATCAAACTTCAGCAGGTAGTGATTCGATGTTTTTACAAATATCACAAATGAGGGACCTTAACCAACGATGAGACTTTACATGTTCCATGCTCCAATGCCAATTCATATACGCGACCATTGGTTTAGTTTTAAAGGGCGGATTAAACCAAATATAATCATCTATGTTACGCATGGACTGCAAAACAGTACCTGGCATAATACAAATAAGATCTGTAACACAAACAATCTCAAAGATATTTTCGATGCTGGTACCTGTGTATTTTATCTCACGCTGGTAATTGAAATCTTGCATAGCTAGATTAAGCGGGTAAACATTGTTTTTCCTTGGTGTTAATACTGCATGTTTTTCGGCTAAGTATTCGGAGAGTAATAAATTAGTTTTATTGATAAGGTGAGGGTGATCTTTCCTAGCAATAATAAAAAGTTTATCGGTAAATAAAGCTTGATGGTGGCAACCAGTTTCATCGATAGTCAAATAGTCTAGGTGAAGGTCGTACTCCTTATTTCTTAATGATTTTTCAGCATCCGTTAATAAATCTGTGCTGATGGTAAGAGAGATATCAGGCGCTAAGTCAGAAATACGCTGTGTTAACTGAGTTAAAAAAGTACTATTACCAACACCTAATATATTGATATGAAAATTGAGTTTAGCTTTTTCGGGCAAAAACTTTCCTGTGTCAGGTAAGGTGGAAGAGACATCTGCTAATATTTTATTAATCACGGGATAAATTTCTTCCGCTTTAAGCGTTGGCATCATTTTTCCTGACTTCCGCTCAAATAGTGGATCGTTATACAATGACCTTAGTCTTTTAAGCGCTTGAGAAACGGCAGGTTGTGTCATACCTAAATCGTCAGCGGCGTGGCTAAGGTTTTTTTCGTGCATTAGTGCCGTAAATATCGAAAGAAGGTTTAAATCTACATTCCTTAAATATCTCGCCATAGCCATTACTCCTCGGATTGTTATTAATATTTCATTTCCATTTTCAAATTACTATAAGTGATACTTATAGTAATGTCATTTTGTTTTATTTCTAAAGTTAATCGTTTGCCCTTAAGCTTGCCGCAGATTCATTCTTTGAGTGATTTGAACAATTAACAAGGGAATACAAATGACTATTCAAACGAAGCTTACTAAAATTACAAAATTTGCTATGGCAGTAGGTATGTTAACAATATCTGCAGCATCATTAGCAACAACCGACACTTCTAAACCTAATATATTAGCTATTTGGGGGGATGATATTGGTATAGATAACTTAAGTGCATATACTCGGGGCCAAGCAGGACATTGGACGCCTAACATTGATAGAATCGCTAATGAAGGTGTTTTATTTACCGATTTTTATGGTGAAAACTCTTGTACAGCTGGCCGCTCTGCTTTTATTACCGGTCAGCATCCAATGCGTACAGGTTTGACTAAAGTTGGTTTACCTGGTGCAAAAGAAGGTATGCGTAAAGAAGACCCCACGCTAGCAACTATGTTAAAAGACAAAGGTTATGTCACTGGCCAATTTGGTAAAAACCACTTAGGTGACCAAGATGACCAACTACCTACCGAACATGGTTTTGATGAATTCTTTGGTAACCTTTACCACTTAAATGCGGAAGAAGAGCCTGAGAACGCTGATTACCCTAAAGGTGCAGGTTTCAAGAAGATGTTTGGTCCACGTGGTGTGATCCATTCCTATGCTGACGGCCGCACCGAAGATACAGGTCCTCTAACGCGTAAACGTATGGAAACGGTAGACGAAGAATTTCTTGGCGCAGCACTTAAATTTATTGATAAAGCACATAAAGCGAAAAAACCATTCTTCGTATGGTTTAACTCAACACGTATGCACGTTTGGACGCATCTTAAAGAAGATAGCAAAGGACTTTCTGTTCGTGGTGGCCTATACGGAGATGGTCTAGTTGAACATGACAACATGGTTGGTCAATTACTTGATAAGTTAGATGATCTAAAAATCGCTGATAACACCATTGTGTCTTACACAACCGATAACGGTGCTGAGAAATTCACCTGGCCAGACGGTGCAACAGCACGTTACCGCGGTGAGAAAAACTCTACATGGGAAGGTGGTTTCCGCGTTCCAGCAATGATGCGTTGGACAGGTAAAATACCAGCAGGCCAAGTTGTTAACGAAATTGGTGCTCACAATGATTGGATCCCAACATTCATGGCTGCAGTAGGCGATGATTCTATCGTTGAAGACTTGAAAAAAGGTAAAAAACTGGACGGTAAAAAATATAAAGTTCATCTTGATGGTTATAACTTGTTAGATAAACTAAAAGAAGGCAAAAGCACTACTGCTGATAACAATAAAGACTGGCCACGTAAAGCATTCTTCTACGTAACAGATGGTGGTTCAATATCAGGTGTTCGTGTTGGTGATTGGAAAGTGCTTTACAGTGTTCAAGAATGTAAAGGTCTGGAAGTATGGCAGTGTCCGATGAAAAACTTACGTGTACCTTACGTGTTTAACCTGCGTCAAGACCCGTATGAAGACGCAATGCTTAACTCTGGCCAATACCAGTCATGGATGTTCGAGCGCGCTCCTTATGTTTACTTAGGTGCAGCAACTACAGCGCAGTGGTTACAAACGTTTATTGCGTTCCCACCACGCCAAGTACCTGGTTCATTCTCTATCGATAAAATCGTTGATAAGATGAATATCTGGCAAAACGCACAATATAAATAAGTAACATCATGGTTATTAGCCTGTAAAGGGCTAATAACCTATTTTAATGGGATGTTTGTGTTAGCCAAACTTGCTACAAAACAATCCATTAAGAAATAAATATTATCACTAAAGTGATTATATTTACCATCAAACAAGATGGGATGTGACAACTTTAGGCACACCATTCAAGGAGACGCAATACTACACATATCTGCTGTGGAATTTGCTTAGGAGAATATGATGAATATATTAAAAGCGCTACCGCTGTTGTTGTTAGTTTTTTCAAGTCAGCTAATAGCAGAAACTATTGAGCAGGTTTTACCCGACAAACAGCTGAAACTTCTGGTTACCAAAGCACGTCAAGACATGGAAACAAGTTATACCAATTACGCGGTTCAATTTAACTATTGTCAAAAAGCACCAACCGCCCCTGAGTGTGGTAAGGCCTATGAAAAATTACAGTCTCGCTATATACATTCAGAATCAATCTATAAGTCATTACAAATAACGTTGACAGATGAATTTAAAGGCTTTGTAGCACCGCCAAGTGCATTGAGACAATTAGCGACAGACCTTTATGAATTGGGTTATTTAAAAGAAAAAGTGGCACTTGATACAATAAATGAAGGAAATATTTTACCGGCATTATCGCTTTGGTTAAAAGCGAAAAACTTACCAACAAGTGAACAGATATATTTGTTACAAACACAATTAGTCTATGCTGACAGAGTCCAGCAGCAAGTGTTTAGTTAAAGGAAAGTTTGATGAACCTAATGCGTTATTTTACCCATTTATCGCTATTTTTCTGTCTTTCATGTGTATGGATTACAGCAGTGAATGCGATAGAGCCAAGCACAAGCTTGCTAGTGAATACCGAATCACGTTTATCTGAAATTGCTCAAAATAGAAATAACGAAATTGACTCGCGTGTAAAAGCACTCATAGAGTTGGGTAAGTTTGATGGAAAAAATGCACTGATTGCAATTGCACGAGCAACACGAGATAGCGAACCTGCTTTACGTGAAGCCGCAATATTAGCGGTAGAAGAATGGGCAGATATTTCTCGTTGGGATGTTGTTTCACCTCTCATCAAAGATCCCGAAAAAAATGTGCGTCAACAGGCCGTGCGGGTGTTATTACCTTTATGGACACAACTTAATCAACAACAGCAAATTTATATGAATAGTGCTGTTAGTGGTTACCTTGAGTATCTAGCCCAATTATCACCAAACATTGATAACCAATTAACGATTGCTAATGTGTATTTAGTCACCGAACAATATGTACAAGCTGAAAAAGGCTATCAAACGTTATTAAAGCATTCGCCACAACATCTGCGTGCTTATCTCGAGCTTTCTGAGTTATATCGTTTACAGGGGGATAATCAAGCGACTATTAAGTTGCTTGTCGATGCGATTAACATATTGCCAGCTGATGATCGTTTACATTACACCCTTTCACTTGCCTATATCCGCAACAAAGATAATGCTAGAGCAATCAAACAAATGAAGCTTGCGATAACGCTAGTTGAGAATAAGTCAGCCTACCAATTTGTGTTAGCGATGATAATACAAGATAAAGAGCCTAAACAAGCAATTGGCCTATTAGAAACAGTGATTGAAACGGCACCTACACCGCAATATGAATATGCATTATGTAAATTATATATTGAACAAAAAATGTTAACTGATGCAATGAAGTGTGTAAAAAAATTAGAAAACAAAATACCTAAAAAGGTTTTCTTACTGTTAAATGAGAAGCTAATGATGGCTCAACCAATTTTGGCTAAGGTTTCATGAATACCTAGAATAGAAAATTCTATTCCTAACTAGTGCAATGTATCAATGAACTAAGCCAATATGTACCATAAAATGTTGTTAATAAATTTAAAGCACAAAAAACAGAAAAAAAATTAAAAAGTATTGGTATGAGTTATCACTAACTTTCACGAATAAAGCCGAAGTTATTTTATTAAATCCATCCGATGATTAATCTGCTAATTATCGGATTTTTTAGCTTTGGTGTTTTATCACTAATATCTAATTTTATTCCTCGAATAACCAACCGCTACCATACAGGAATAACTATTGTGTCATTACAAAAACAAAACGTGCTATCAGCCAGACTTATAGTGCTATTTGTTTTATTCATTTTTAAAAGCCAAAAAAGACTCATATTATTCACTTATAGAAAGATGTAAAACAATTTTAATAAGGATTTAATAATGAATGTTTCGGTAAATAAAGTACTGGCATTATGTGCGTTAATTAGCTTTTCTTTTAATAGTGAAGCTGATGATGAATGGAGCTTTCAATTAGAGCCCTACGTCATGGTAACCAACATTGATGGTGATGCAAGTCTAGGTCGAGTGAATGGGGTAGGAGTAGAGGTCGATTTTGACACTATTTTAAATAATTTAGATAGTGCCGCTATGGCTCACTTTGAAGCTCACCATGATTCCGGTTGGGGTATGTCTTTAGATTACGGTTATATGGATTTAAGTGGCAAAAAAACAAATGAAAATGGCAGTGTAGCCACTGCAGGAGTGCGCCAAGGAGTGCTTGAAGGATTAGGCATGTATCGTACTCAATTATCGACTGGTACTTTAGATTACTTTGCCGGTGTTCGGTGGTGGGATAATGATATTAGTAGCGGTATTTATTTGTCTCAGCTACCTGAAAATAATTTCAATCGTGATGTTAAAGCTGGTTGGGTTGATGCCGTGGTTGGTGTTAGATGGTTAGCTGATATTAATGACCAGTGGACGTTTCTTGCACAAGCCGACATTGGTGGTTATGAAGCTAATTTTACTTCATCAATACAAACGGGCGTGCAATACGAATTTAGTGAACTGATGACCTTAGATCTGAAATATAAAGCCACTTGGGTGGATTATGACGAAGGGCATCAAGGACAAGTCGATTACTTTCAATATGACACCGTCACCCACGGTCTTGTTATAGGACTAATATTCAAGTTCTAATTTGACTGTGATAAGTATTGAAGTGAGTTATAGAGCAAGTTTTAAATAACGCTGAGAGTTCTTTTTATTAAACTTATAGGCTTCAGCGAGGAGTATAAAATGTTAGATTATTTTGCATTGTTTTTAGTGTTTTTTGTTATTTTAGTGCTGTTTTACGGAATAATCGTAGTGCACGATATCCCTTACGAAATTGCAGTTCACCGTCAACATCCCCATCAAGATGCAATTCATATTGCCGGTTGGATCAGTTTATTTACTTTAGGTGCTATTTGGCCATTTTTATGGATTTGGGCGACCTTGTACAAGCCAGGGATCGGTTGGGGTATGGTTAACCATTCTTCTGATAGCGAAATAAAAACAAGCAAGTTAGAGCTAGATATTATTGAATTAAAAAAACAAGTTGAAATATTAGCGAACAATCAAACTAAAGAAAACGAGGGGATATAATAATGGATATGCTCATTATTTTAACGTACACCGCTTTATGTGTAGCAATTTTCAAAACGTTTAAGATCCCTTTAAATAAATGGTCAGTACCAACAGCTGTTTTAGGCGGCGTAGTTCTGCTGTCTTCCATTATGATTATTATGAACTATTTACACCCTTATGCTAAATACGGCAAAGAAGTGTTTGCGACTATCCCCATTACACCATTAGTTGCGGGTAATATTAAGTCTGTAGATGTTATTCCCAATATTGAAGTTAAAAAAGGTGACGTGCTGTTTACCTTGTATAACGAGGAACAAACAATCGCATTAGAAAAAGCAGAAGCTGCGGTAGAACAAGCAAAAAATCAAGTACTGCAAAATGACCAAGCATTACTGGCTGCTATAGGACAAGTTGCAAAAGCGGATGCCAATAGAGACAGAACGCATGCGAGCTATTTTCGCTATATGGAAGGGCACTTAAAAGGTGGTAAAAGCTCTCCTTTTACGCAACAAGAGCTGGATAATAGAAGAGAGTTTTATGAAGGTGCGCTGGCAAGTCTAGATTCAGCACAAGCGACTGAAAGAAAAGTTCGTTTATTAACAGAATCTAAAATTTTGGGTGAAAATACACAAGTTGCTCAGTTAAAGGCAGCTAGAAACAGAGCTCAGTTAGATTTTGAACGTACTTTTGTTCGTGCTCCGGTTGATGGCATGCCCACGCAAGTAGCACTTAGGCCTGGAATGCGAGCCGGTATATTAGCCCTTCGTCCGGTGATGAGTTTTATTCCCACCGAAAAACGTCGATTTGCCGCCCGTATTTGGCAAAATTCATTATTACGCTTAGAGAAGGGATTGGATGCTGAAGTTATTTTAGATGCAGTACCTGGGCATGTTTTTAAGGGTAAGGTTGTTGAAATTTTACCGGCAATGGCTGAAGGCGAATACCAAGGTAATGGTGTATTAAGAGGTGCAGGAAGTCTAGCAAATCATGGTTTCACCATTGCGATAATAGAATTAGAAGAAAATTTGGATGATTACAATTTACCTCGCGGTGTTCAAGGTCAAGCAGTCGCTTTTAATCCTAAAGGTGATTTTTTACATACCTCTATGGTGAGAAAAATATTGTTCCGCATGATGAGCTGGATAAAATATGTCTATCCCATTAAGTAGAATTCAATTTGTGTATTGCTAGAGAGCATAATTAGTTGTTAAGTGCATTTCACACTTAGTATCGAAATATTATTGTGTGCCTGTAAGCGGTTATACGTATATACATGCTTATAACCGTTTTAGTGAAAAGTTTATATATGTCGTTTCATCATATTTGATGAAGTTTACAGATAAAGGATTATATTATGATAATGAACAAAAAAGAGGCTTTAAACAAGGTTGATATACAAACACCTATTAAAGATATTATTGCCTATTATCAACCTATTGTTGCATTTGAAAATCAACGAATAATTGGCTATGAAGCGCTTGCAAGAAAAGTTATTGAAGAAAAAATACAGGCCCCAATTGAATGGTTACCCCAAATATTATCAGAAAATAATGGTTCAGAACGGTTAACTAAGCATATGTTAGAACTTGTGTTAGATAAAATGTCACAAGTGTCTGATGATAAATATATCTCTATAAATTTTGAAACTGAAGATATTGATAACGCTAATTTGGATCAGATAATACAAAGGTTCGAAGCTGAGAAGCTTTCTCATCGTTTAGTCATAGAAATAACAGAGCGTGGCGAATTATTTAATTACCCACCAGAAGCTATTCAAAAATTGAAAGAACATAATTTTCGCTTAGCATTTGATGATTTTGGCTCTGGTGCTGCTCGTTTTTTATCACTGATAGACTTTCAGCCTAATGTTATTAAACTTGATAAAGTTGTAATCGATAGAATAAACGAAAGTGCTGTACAAAGTATTATCAAAGCGCTCAGTGAATGGTGTATAAGCAAAGGAATAAAGATCCTTGCAGAAGGCATCGAAGAGCAATCACAAATAGGTCATTGTATAAATGCTGGCATCAGTTATGGACAGGGATATTATTTTGGTCAACCGGCTGAGTTATAAAATATTGATATCGTTAAGGGGCATATAACTCACTTTATTACTAAATTGTGCTTTTTGTTCGTTAACAAATATTTAGTCACTTACTTAGGGCCCCCCTAGAGCTTTCACAGTACTCTTTATATTACCTATATCTAAATCAGTGACAAGGATACCTGTCATTGGAATAACTGCCACTCTAGTCGCTGCGTATAAAGAGTCTTTTTCTTTGGTGTTAAGTTGAACACCTTTTCCCGCTATTCTTCTGGAAAACCTTTGAACAATGACCTTCAAAAAACATAGTTGTCGTTTATTGGAGAAATAATGTGTTGTTAACCTATTGTGCACTCATGTCACCATTTGTTGTGACGTAATAAGTTTATAAATGGAATGGAGTAGTTCCACGCTAGCCAAGTCTGGCAGTTGCCATGGTA
>CEWQ01031028.1_pt1 | contig 15694 bp, 30 predicted proteins | sample 531161 | NCBI WGS metagenome assembly CEWQ01 (sample SAMEA2621548, study PRJEB7988) | marine metagenome | isolation source: saline water (ENVO:00002010), including | reverse complement strand
ATATATCAAAAATGAGTTTCGGCTTTTATGTAGATAAAGACGATTGGAAAGAAAGCGAAAGAGGCTTTGTAAGAGAGGTAAAAGAAATAAAAAGGCTCACCGATGTGAGTTTGGTTACAACTCCAGCCTATCCACAGACAACCGCCGCTGTTCGATCTTTAGATGTCTTTAGGAATATCAAAGGCAAAGGCTTAGATTTAATCAGAAACAAATTAAGAATTTTAAAACTAAAAAAGTGAAAAAAACTACAAAACAATTAAGAGACTCTAAGCAAGCAGCTTTGGACTCTATGCAGAACTTAATCAACACAGCAGAGAGCGAAGATCGCAATTTGTCAGGAGATGAGCAAAACGCTTTTAACGAAGCTGAGAAAACTGTTACAGATATGACTGAGAGAGTGGATCGTTTAGAGAGATCTTTACAATTGACTAAAACAGCTGTTACTCCTGTAAGCTTTACAACTCAAACAATCCAAGAGGATAAGGATGTAAAAGCTTTTAGATTTACAGATGCAGCTATCTCAGCATATAATGGAACAATGGAAGGACAAGTAAGAGAATTCCACCAAGAGGCACAAAACGAGAATAAAGGTCGTTTGTTTCGTGGTGTAGGGATTCCTTCTTTTGCTTTAGAGCAAAGAACAGCTTTACCAGCCGCAGCTAATGAAGTGCGTCCTACTGATGTAGGATCGTTTATTGATCAGTTACAAGCTAATTTAGTATTGGGTGGTACAGCTAATTTCTATAGCGGTTTATCTGCAGATAGAAAATTCCCGATTGTGGATTCTGTTGCTACATCGTGGGTAAATGAATCAGGTTCAACAGGACCAGCTGCGGCATCTGGAGCTCTTTCTAATATCACTCTAAGCCCTAAAAAAATGATTTCGGTAGTTTCTATGAGTGCTGAAATGATGGTACAAAATGTTAGTGCAGAAGCAAATCTTCAGCGTAATATGACAGCATCTATCGCTGCAACTTGGGAAAATGCTTTGCTAGCTGATGCAAATGTTACTGACGCTCCAGCATCTTTATGGGCAGCTGGTTATGATAGCGGTATTGCAACAATGACTTTAGACGATTTATATACTTTAGAACAGCAACTTTTAGAGGGTAACTATAATCCAGCTAATTCTCGTTTTACTTACTTATTCAATCCGAAAGCTATCGCAGCAATGAAGACGGCAATGGGTAACGAAGGCGGTCAAAACTTCCAAGTATTTGACAATAACAGAACTATAAACCAAATCCCTTACAAGGTAACAAGTGCTTTAGGAGCGGGAGCCACTGAAACAAATTTAGCTGCTTTAGTAACAGGGGCAAATATGCACCTAGCTACTTTCGGCGGTTTGGATGTTATTTCTGATCGTTACACAGATGCTGCAAAAGGTTTATCTCGTTTAGTTATCGTTAATTTAGTAGATGCTAAAATGTCGAGAAATACTGGCGCAGCTGGTGGTTCTTTTGTGAAGATTGCAAACTAAAAATATAGGAGGGTTTAAAAGCCCTCCTTTTATTACTTATGGCAGATTTTAAACATACGGCAACATTTACAGGAACAGAGCCAATCTCACTCGATGAGGCAAAAGCTTATTTGAGAGTTTCTACAACTGCAGACAATGCTTATATTACAAGCTTAATATCTACAGCGAGAGAGACAATCGAGAAGGATACAAATACAGCTTTAGTAACTAACAGCTATAAGGAGTATCTGGATGGGTTTCCTGTAAGCAATGGAGGAATTATCGATTTACAAGTAAGCGGAGCTTTAAACACTTCAACACCTGTATCGATCTCTTATATGGGAAGCGACTCAGTAACTCACGATATAACTCTTGTATTAGATACAGACTTTGTTTCTGGAGAGTTTAGAGGGAGACCGAGATTACAGCCTATTAATGTATGGGCAACAGCTAGAGACCTAATCGGCTCAGTAAAAATATCGTATACAATCGATCCAATTGTTGCGACGGAATTACCTCTTATACAGGCGATGTACTTATTGATTTCTCACTTTTACGACAATAGATCACCGATAGTATACGGATCAGTTAAGGAAATGCCTATAGGATATAAAAAACTTATTAGACCATATAAAAACTTTTACTTTTAGATGAACTCAGGACGGCTAAAATACAATATTACATTAAATCTCGTAAGCTTTGCACAGGAGACAGCTTTCGGATCTCAAGAAGGATCGAACTCATCTGTTAATGTTTGGGCTGATATGCGATTTATAAAAGCTAAAGAAAGAGTCGACGGAGGTATAAGAGAAAATATACAAGATGCAATATTTAAAATAAGATATAGCTCTGATGTCTCAGCGATAAGCGAGAGAGACAATATCTTTTACGAGTCTATTACATACGATATAAGCTCGATTAGTTTCGGAGGTCAATCGAATAAGGAATACATAGAAGTTTTAGCTCAGGCAAGGAATTGAAATTGTTTACTAAAATAACAGGAGACAAAGAGCTCGATAAATTACTTGTGCAAGTCTCAGAGGTTTACAAAGTAAAGCTATTAAGACAGGTCTTAAAAAAGGCAGCTACTCCAGTAGTAAAAGCTGTAAAAGCAAATACTCCAGTTTCGGACCGAGACGATTTCGATACTAAGCACAAAGTCGGAGATCTTAAAAGGTCGATCGGAAAGATTACAGGAAAGAGCAAAGACTTTCCGACTATCTATGTAGGACCTAGAGTAAAAAAGAATTGGGGAATAAAAGGATATATAGGCGGATGGGTAAACGATGGAGTAAAAAGTTCGGCGGTTACTTTTTCAGCTCGTAGGTATATGAAAAAAGGATACGAGGCAAGCAAAATGCAAGCGACTCAATCCATAAGGTCTCAAATGATTAAGATCTTAGAAAAAAAATTAAGGTAATGGCAGCAATTGGAGGGAACATAGGGAAAATGATTTATAATGTACTATCTAATGATAGTACACTAATCTCTTATATCGGTTCTGCAAATAAAATACAGCCAATTGTAATGTACAACGAGTCTCCGTCTGCGGGGATATTTTACGAGGTTCTAAATGTAGAAAATGTAAACACTAAGACTATTATAGCCGCAGACTTAACAATAGTCATCTTTCAAGTTGAATGTTTCTCAGAGGGATATATTAAGCTTATAGACATAAGCAGTCGAATACAGTTCTTACTAGATAAACTGCAAAAGGGAACATACGGAGGATTTAAAATCCAGAGTAATATACTTACAGGAATGAGCGAGGACTATAACAAAAAGAACTCTCTTTATTACAGACAATTAACTTTTCAATGCAGAGCATTATGATTAAAATAAAATTAACGGAGGACATTATCTACAAAGGTAAAGCTCTTAAAAAAGGATCTATTCTGAGATCACAAAAAGAAAGCTCTATAAAGGAGTATATAGAAAACAATCAGGCGATTGTTATTTTCGGTAAATTAAAAACAATTAAAAAGAAACAAAATGGCAATTCTTAACGGAACAGACTTATTTTTAAAAATAGGTACAACAGACGGCGGCGAGCTTATTGTAGCTCACGCAACTTCTTGCTCACTTGACGTATCAATGGATGAGAGAGATATTACAACAAAAAGCTCAGGAGGCTGGAAGGAAATCGGTGGAGGTTTAAAAAGCTGGTCTCTATCAACTGACGCTTTGTACGAAGCAGTAGCTAACGCTGGAAATGAATTTGATGAGTTATATTCTCACCTAGACTCACGTACTGAGTTATTTGTAGAATTTACTAGAACAACTCCTTTAAGTACAGAGTCCATTTATACAGGAAAAGCTTATATCACATCTCTTTCTTTAAGTGGTGGTGTCGAAGATAGCGCAACTTATAGTATCTCTCTTGTAGGGACTGGAGTATTGACTAAGGAAGTTATAGCTTAATGAAGGCGACTCCTGTTAAGATCAATGGAGAGGTCTACCCAGTTAAATATGGCTTTGCAGCTCTTAGAGCTTTTAGCGATGTTACGAATACAAAGCTTTCTGAAATGGATTCGCTCGGTTCAAATATGACTTTCACTCAGGCTATAGCTTTGGTCTGGGCTGGTATGAAGGACGGAGCGAGAGTATCTAAGGAAGGCTTTGCTTTAGATTTAGACGATGTGGCTGATCTCTTAGATGAGGACGAAAAAGCTTTAGAGCGAGTGCTTAAAGTATTCTCGGATAATTTATCCAAGAACTCAGAACCAGCGAATGGGCAAAGAGCTACAAAAAAAAAGTAGGCTCAGCTTATGAGGATTTTGACTCTCTAGAAAGGATCGCTTTCGGATGGCTGGATCTTACTCCTGATCAACTGGATGATTTAACTCCTCGAGAATTTGGCAATAAGCTTGTCGGATTTGAGGAGATCCACGAGATCAGACAGAGGGAAAGCTGGGAAATGTTTCGGATGTTAGCCAGTACAAATCTAATCCCTCACACAGCAAAAGGAAAGCAGACAAAGCCTCAGGACTTATGGTCTTTTCATTGGGACGATAAGCCAGAGAAAATAGAACGTAAAACCTCAGACGAAATCGCTTACATAGTAGCAAAAAGAAAACTACAGCAAAATGGCAATAAGTGATATAAATGTTAAGCTCACCGCTGACATAAAAGATTTTCAATCCAAAATGTCCAAAGCCTCAAAAGGGTTTAAAAAATTTGGATCAGGAATGAAAAAAGCGGGAGCCTCTATGAGCACAGCTTTAAGCGGACCAATTGCAGCTTTGGGAGTAGGCGCAGTTATGGCTGCGGCTAACTTTGAGAAGTCAATGAATAAGGTTAAGGCTGTAACAGGCTCGACTGGAAAAGAATTTGAGGACTTAAACGAACAAGCTTTATTGCTAGGCTCGACAACTCAATTCTCAGCAAGTGAAGCAGCTCAAGCGATGGGCTTTCTCGGTCAAGCTGGTTTTAAGGCTAACGAGATAATGGAAGCAATGCCAGCGACTTTAAGTCTCGCCGCCGCTGGTGGTTTAGAGTTAGCACAAGCCGCAGACATTGCCTCAAATATTTTAAGCGGTTTCGGAGCTGAGGCATCGGAGCTAGGCTATTTTGCTGATGTTATGGCGAAGGGCTTTACAAGCTCAAACACAAGTCTCGAGGGATTAGGTAATGCGATGGCGATGGTCGCACCTGTAGCGTCTGGATTTGGGATCTCTCTCGAGGAGACAACAGCCGCAATCGGAAAGCTTTCGGATGCTGGTATACAGGGCGAAAGTGCTGGTACTGGATTAAGAGGAATCCTCGCAACTCTATCCTCTAAAGCGAAGCAGCTCGGAATTAATGTCTTTGATGCAAGCGGTAAAATGTTACCTCTTAGAGATACTCTTAAACAAATAGAGGACAAAGGTCTTAGTACTGCCAAGATAATGGAGATCTTCGGGAAAAAGGCTGGTCCTTCTATGCTTGCTTTATTAAAGGTGGGCTCTAAAGGTTTACAGGACTTTACTAAAGACTTAGAGAACAGCGGAGGAACAGCTGAGGAGATTGCAGCCGTACAGCTCGAAGGGCTTACTGGAGATATGACAATGCTAAAATCAGCGGTCGAAGGAGTAGCAATACAATTTGGCTCAAAGCTTTCTCCTGTCATTAGTTCAATAGCTAAAAAGTTTACTGAATTAGCTGGATGGATTAACTCCTTAACAGAGGAGCAAGTTGAATCTATTTTAAAATGGGGAGCTTTTATAGCGGCTATTGGTCCTGTATTTATGATAATAGGATCTATATCTACAGGAATCGGATCTTTAATTACGGTAATTTCTGTACTCGGTCCGCTATTAATGACGGCCGCCTCCGTAGCTTTGCCATTTTTAAGTGCTGCTTTTTCTTCATTATTTGCTGTAATGATGGCTAATCCTTTTATTGCAATAGCCGCAGCCATTACAGGGATCACATACGCAATCTATACATACTTATCGGCAGAGGATGAAGTAGTAGAAACTACTGAGGACGCAGTAGATGCAAAAAAGGAATTAGTAGAAGTTACGGAGGATGAAACTAAAGCCACAGACGAAGCATCAGCAGCAGAGCTCGCTCTTGCTGATAACTTAACGAAGGTACATAAGGCTGTAGTAAAAGTTAATACAGCGGTAGGCTTAAATGTAAAGGGCTTAGTTGATGTTAAAAAAGCCGCCGAAGATATTCCAGAAGGTTTAAAAGGCTTTCAATTAAACACAGGAGGAGAAGCTCAAAAGTTAATAAGACAAAAACCTAGAGAACTAGGACCATCAGCAGAGGCCGACGATGTTTCTTTTATGGATAAGGTAGGGCTAGGAATTTCTAATATGGGCGGTAAAATATCCTCTTTATTCGATAAAGCAAAGCCTGGAATGACTGATATGGCTGACGGGTTAGATCACACAGCAGCTAAAATTATGGGTTTTGCTGAGGAGTACGGTGAAGCAATGAATGGAGTTTTTGAGGTCTTTAATATGGGCTTAGAAAATCAGAATTTAAAACTTGACGAAAGCCACGCAGCCGAACTAGAACGTATAAAAGGATCTAAGAAATCGGAGGAGGAAAAGACTAAAGCGATTGAAGCTCTCGAAAAGAAAACAGACGAGAAAAGGACCAAGCTAAAAAGAAAGCAAGCGATTGCAGACAAAGCCGCCGCAATAGCTCAGGCAATAATTAACACAGCTGTACAGGTGGCCGCAGTAGTAGCAAACCCACCGCTTGCTATATTGACCGCAGCTCTCGGAGCTGCACAAGTCGGAATGATTGCCAGTCAGCCGATCCCTTTTGCCGATGGTGGTTTAGTTACTGGTCCAACAATGGGATTAGTCGGAGAAGGACACGGAACAAACAGAGCAAATCCAGAAGTAATAGCTCCTCTGGACAAACTTAAAGGAATGATGGGCCAACAGAATATAAATGTAAATGTTACTGGAGAGCTTAAAGGAGAAGACATATTTATGTCATCTAAAAAAACTGAACAACGAATAAGCAGATTATTTTAACCTATGCCAATAAGATACACCTCAGAATTTAGAAACATAGAGAAAGTACTTTATAAAATTGAGATAATAGACGAGGACTACAGCGGTTTATCTACTGATTTTATACTTTACGGAGAGGATGGAGCGACTATTAAGTACGGAAAGCAAGGTGATAGGAGTTACAACTTAATAAAATCCTCTGCTCTAAATTTTGAATTTGCAGTAAACAACTCAGACGATTTGTCTTTTATTATTGATCTATCAACATCTAACGAAGGTAGATTTAAAGTAAAACTATATAGAGACAAAACTTTTACTTCTGGAGATGAGCCAGATGGAACAGGCTATGAGTTTAACTGGGGAGGGATTATCCTCGCCGATATGACTAGCTTTAAAGATGACGCTTTCCCATTTGGGTGTAAGATAACCGCAACAGATGGACTCGGACTATTAAGCTCGATACAATTTAAGCAACTAGATGGAACAGCTTTTACAGGTAGACACTCAGTCTTAAAATGGATTAAAGATGCTCTTAGTCTTACTGGAGTGCTATCTCTTTGGGGGAATGACGATGTATTTATTCAGACTTATATAAAATGGTTTGAGGTTAACAATATGACTCCAGAGGTAGACGATCCAGCGGAGTTAATGTATTTATACTACAATAGTTTTAACGAAATCGGAGAGGATGGAGAACTAAAATGTAAGACAGCTCTCCAGATGCTAAATATCGTTTGCACATTATTACAGGCTCGGCTTATTCTTGTAGATGGGGTCTGGCGATTACAGCAAGTGGAGAGTATGGAGCTCGGCTTAAGTTTATTTAATTATAAAAAGGATCTTACTTATATCGCTGTCTCTGGTATGGGTACAAATAACTTTTTTGATGTTACTGGTGAGACTGGATCAGGAAAAAATACAGGATTTTATCAAAGACGTAACAGTTGGGCCAGACCTTTATCGGATGTAAAATTAACGTGGGAAGCTGGAGGAGAAAACACAAACGGGAATATTTATCCATTGTTTTACTCTGGATTTATACAAGCTCCCTCCAATCCTCAGAACATATTAGGACAGATAATAAGCTCAGAGGATTATATTGAGAGTTTCGGACCATTTTTTTTACCTACAGCTTTAGGATGGTCTCAATTAGGAGCGCCAAGCCCTCCACAATTAGGAGGTTTTATCGATGTAAATACTGGAGACTATAAGCTTAGAGTTTCAGTAAAAATAAATTTCCATCTTATAAAGAAATCGAACAACGTAGGAGGAGCAAATACATTTTTTAATTCTCGTTATTTCAGACAAAATATAAAGTTTAGATTTAAGGATGAGGATAACATCCAGTCTAATGATCGCTATGTAAAAATAAATAACGGAGGGTTTACAAATACAGATTTATCTCCTTTGGTTTTAAATGGAAATGATTTGCCTCACGGACAGCAAGGAGCGGAACAAATCACATCAAACTCTTTAGACAGAGTTAAGTACAGCTCTGATTTTATGAGCTTATCGAGTGCAGATCCTGTAGGATCTACTTATACATCTTCTGTAGATGCTTTCTTTCAAACAAACGTAATCCCTAACAGCTCGACTTTAGAAGTTTTAGCTGATGATTTTGCAGATATGAAAATTGTTACAGCTCAGGGAGTTGAAACGACAATGGCGGATAATACTATATTTGGTAATTTCAAGCTTACAATCGGAGTGCCTGAGTTTGTTGTACAAATCTTAAAGGATGGAGAAATAATAAACAACGTAACGACATCAGCTTACGCAGTAGATACCTCTAATAATCTGGTTCAAAGTGGGAGCTTAAACCAAGAAATGTATTTCGGAGATGGACCTAACGGAATAGGCTCTAAAGTAATCTGGATCAAAACCGCCGCTGGAACTTACGTCCAGTCTACACTTTGGAATTTAAACAGCGACACAGAGGATAAAACTATCCATAAATTAGCAATTGAAAATATAATAAAGTTTAATCGATTACATCGAAGCATATTAAACACCAATTGCATAGAGAAAAGAGAACAAGCATCAACTCCATATATAAACCAACCAAATAGTACATATAGAAGGATTTATAATTCCAGAGCTGGAGTTTTGTCTTTTGATAACTACGCTTTTAATGGAGGTACTTATAATTTAGGGATGGCTCAACTTGTTGGAGAGTGGGCAATATTTAACTTTGCACCACTTACAGGAATGCAAATTGATGACAACGACATCCCACCAGAGGACGAAAACGGAGGAGGAGAAGCTTTTATATTAAGTCCTCCTGAAGTAACAACTAGCGCCGCAAATGTGGACAGCGTAACAAAAATAAATGCAACCGATGGAATACTTATCGGAGATGGAGCTACTACAACCATAAGCATAGAGGCTCTAGATGTAGATCTAAAAGATAATTTTCTGGTCTATCTTATGGATCTTACAGGAAACAAAATACAACCTTTAAAACTTAACGGAGCAGCTGCAAAAGGAGCGACCTCTTTAATAGTCGACAGCTTTACACCTCGACACAATTTCTCAAAAGGTTCTTATATTGTGCCATCTGTTAGGTCAGCTGTAGAATTTGGAGCAGATGACAATTTAGCTCTAGGAGTTACAAGTACAAAAGTATATATTAAATCAGATCAGTTTAAAACTTGGAATAGCAGTAGTATACAAAGCTATTCTAGAGACAATCTAGGAAGTATTCAGCCGAGCAGCTATGCAAGTAGAACAAAAGTATATGCAAGTACTTTTATTCCTTCAGGTTATAAAGTTACAGCATTTGACGTACATTCTAGCCAAAATAGAAGCATACAAGGATTAACTAGTAGAGTAACAAGCGACAGCATAACATTAATAGCTACAGGATCAGCAAATACATTAGTACCAGCAACGTGGAACGCTGTAGATGGAGACTATTTTATTATCACTTACGAAATAGGAGCAAATACAGACGAGATTTACGGAGCTACAATCGATATATTAAAAATATAATGGACAAAGACACTATCCAAAGTATCGGAGTGAACGCAGCGACTATAGGGATTAGTCTTACAGGAGTAGAGGAGGCAATAAGGATTTTAGCTTTGTGCGTTGGTCTGATCTTTACGCTATATAAATTTTATATAACTTATAGAAATGAAAAGAGCGGTTTTAATAAGGTTAAATAAGAACAAAAAGCAAACTCTCGGACGCTTATTCGTTTTCGATGGTCTAGATGTAGATTTCGAATGTTGTACTATGGAGTTACCATTCAAAAATAACTCTCGTAATGTCTCGTGTATTCCTACAGGAAAATACAAAGTAAATCCTCGCAACTCTGAAAAATACGGAGACCATTATATTGTGGAGGATGTTTTAATGCGAGACTATATACTTATACATCCAGCTAATTACTACACACAGCTCAGAGGATGCATCGCTATCGGTTATGATTTTTTTGACATTAATGGCGATGGAGAACACGATCTCACACACAGCAGACGCACAATAAAGAATCTCTTATCCGTAGCCCCTCACGGACTCGACCTTATAATTCTATAAACACTTTATAAATTAAATTAAACTTTTCTAGTCTTTTGTTTGGTGGTTAATGTTAAATGTTTATCTTTGAACTATCGAAAGCAAATAAGCTAAGATAAAATCAAAGATATGAAAACGACAGAAACAACTTATTTAGAAAATTGCTTAGCAAGTCTTAAGGGCTTTAGTAAGGATCAGTTACTTGATGAATTTGAACAACTTTTACTTTGTATGACAGATAAAAAAGAAAGTTTAAAAGGTTTGAGCGATTTTTATAAAAAAGGCGGATTAAAACAAAAGTTATAAGATATGCAAAACAGGACAGAATTACAGATTGAACAAAGCGAGAATCTAAGCAAAGCTATAGACAGAGCAATCGCTATAGAAAATCAAGGATTAATTAACGAGCTGCATAAGTGTTTAGAAGCAACAATAAAAATCAATAAACTTATTACGGATGGGGATATTTAAAAGCATATATACTAGCCTTATAAAACTTGACAAAGTACAGGCATTACAGAACGCTGTAGAGCTCGAATTTCGTATCTATTGCGATGATAGGGAAAAATGGACAAACGGAAGGAGAACGGCGGAAAACGCTACTATTCGAGAATGGGAATACTTAAACAAGCCACAAAATGAAAATAGGAACTAAAAAAGAGCTCATTACTAAGCTACTAACAGAGCAGCCATATATAAGAGATAACGACAATGTTCTGATTGCTGAAATTTGGAAAAATGAAATATTTATATGTTCAAAACAAGCTCCAGATGTACACAGAATTTTAGGTTTAGATATGTTAGATTATTTAAGAATGGGAGAACTAACAAGCCCAGAAAGTATAAGAAGAACTAGGCAAAAGATACAGCAAGAAAACCCAGCTTTAAGAGGGGAGAAATACAACGCAAGGCACAAAGGACAAGAAGAAGTAAAACAAGAACTAAAAGACTGGAACAATGATCAAAAAAAGTAAAGTAAAAAGTATTCAATCCTCTGGCTCGTGGACTGGTAAAGAGGGAAAACTATTCTATAAATTTGAGATAGAAATGGAGAACGGAGACAACGGAGAATACTCCAGCATATCAAAAGAGCAAACGAAATTCGTTAAGGGAGTAGAAGCAGAGTACAACTACACCAGCGGACCGAATCCTAAAATTAAACCTCATTACGAGCAAAAGCAATCCTTTGCTAATGATGGAGATAGACAGATACTAATAGTAAGACAAAGCTCTTTAAAAGTAGCCTGTGATCTGGTAATTGCAAACGGAGAAATCAACCAACTCATTCCAATGGCTGAAAAGCTTACTAAGTGGGTTATGACAGGCGAAAAATGAAAGAGTACAGAACTATACTACTAAATAAATCTAGTAGAACGACAGCAGTCGAAAGCTGCAAAGTATATGCCTTAAAGTTTGGAGCTTATCACGTTTTTGTCTCTCGTAAAGAGAGTATTTTAACGGACTTAATAGATAATAAATATAATTATCTATGGGCTTTGCAAATACCTATCGAACTAATAGAGAAAAGAGACGAACTTGCTCGAGCTATTGAGCTGATCGATGAGGTAAATACACACTACGAAACAGAAATATATCAGAAGGCAAATAATGGGCTGGATATGGTTCACAAATTTTTAGGGTATGAAGATTGAAACAAACGACTATATGTCTGTGCAAGGTTTTGCAAGGCTTAAAGAGGTCTCTGTAATGACTATATACAGATGGCTAAAAATGGGAGTAGTACAAGGAATTGAAATTGATGGAATTAAATTTGTTAAAAATGAGGGATAGCTTTATATTTTACAGGTCGTTTTTTGAGGCTACAAAGCCATTAAGCACAGAGCAAAAAGGGCAATTATACGATGCGATTTGTCTATTCAGTTTAGAACAGGAGACTATCGAACTAGATCCGATATGTAAAGCGATGTTTTCTCTCATACAGCCACAACTCGAAGCGAACCATAGAAGGTACGAAAACGGAACGAAAAAGAAGCAAACACGAAGCAAAGCAGAAGCAAAACCGAAGCAAACTATAAGCAAGAAAGAAGCTAATGTAAATGTTAATGTAAATGATAATGTAAATCTTAATCCTAATCTAAAGGAAACAATAAAGGAGTACAATACTTTTTGCCAAAATAAATTTGGCGCTCCTTCCAATATTAACGGAATGGAAGTCAAAGCAATGAAAAGTATTTTAGTATATCTTAAAAAACTTTGTAAGTCAAAAGGAGACGACTCAGATCAGCAAATTATTAAGAGCTGGAGATTTATACTTTCTGGATGGGATAAGTTAGAGCCCTTTTTGCAAAAACAGATTAAGCTTAGCCAGATAAATTCAAACTTAACGAATATAATTAATCAGCTAAAAAATGGAGACAAAAAGAAATCATCCAGCATTGCAGACGAAATCCTCAGTAAGTACAATTAATCCATTAAGCCCAGTATTTAAGAAAAGTATTCTAAAAGCTAATTTCTCGGATGTAGTAAAGACAATCTTAAACGATAAGCCTCCGACAATTTACAGGAGCTACAAAGACAACGAGGAGAAAGCGATAGATATTCTTATACTTATGCTTATCCAGTTTCAGGACTTTTATAATTGTAAACGTGTAATGGATAAGGAGCAGCTTACAGAAATCGCTTATATGATCTCTGAGGAGTACAGACATTTAAATTATATAGATCTGGCATTTTGTTTAAAGAGGGTAAAAGCTAAAGAAAAGATATTTGATCGTATTGATGGCGGTCTTATTATGGGATGGCTTAGAGATTACGACAAAGAGAGGACCAGTAAGATCCTACAGGAAAGACAAAAGCAAAAGACAAAAGAGGACAGCGAATGGTCAGGGCTGGGAGACCGATCTAGTCTAATCTCACTTAAACAATATATGAGAAAAGAAGATAATTAGTATTAAATTCGTATCTTAGCAAACAAATTAATACTATGAGTAATTATATTACATACGCTCTTAAACTCGATAAGAAGCAATCTAAGGAGCTTAAGGAAATGGCTAAGCAAAACGATCGTACTTTGTCTGGAGAGATAAGACACGCTTTAAAATTACACGCTATTAAGAAGCCAAAGCTAGAGAGTCGATGATCGAATACGGATCGGAGGCTCTTTTACAGTCGGCTGTTATTAGATACATAAAGCTAAAGCATCCGAAAGTTAGGTATTGCGCCAGTTTAGGCGGTCAATATCAAAAGCACGTTTCGCAAAGAAATAAGGCGACAGCTACAGGGTATGTAAAAGGCTTTCCTGATCTACAGATTACAGAGGCTCGAGGAGGTTATTTCGGTCTATTCGTAGAGATTAAACTCGATAAAAGATGCTATCCGAGCCAAGTACAAAAAGATTGGTCAAATGATCTCAACGAAAGAGGATATAAGTCTGTTATTACTAAGGGCTTTGATGATACAATTCAGGAGATAGACAACTATTTAAGTGAACAAGCTACTCGAACGCTGTGCAAAGCCGCTGCTGAATAACGCTCAATAAAAGGGTTTTTGTTTTTGTGAATAGTTGCAGCGGTCATATACAGAGTAATCTACTGGAACAGATGATGATACCACCAACGCCACCAAAACTAAGGAAAGTTAGGCCTAATTTAAAACCAGCGAATAAAAAAGATAGACACACTTTAATTAATTCGGGTATGTATTTTAGTAATTACTTATCTAATACGCTTTTATTTATATTTATAACAGGTGGCTTTTTTATATTTATATATAAATTAATTAACTAAAAAATGAACAATTTTGAGATGGTATTCGGGACACCGAGCCCAACGGACGCACATACTGGAATTATGCCGATAGGAGTCATTTTAACACCTCAAGGAACATTCAAGGCTATAGTAAAAAGAAAATATTTAGGAACATTCAAAGAGATAGAGCAAGCGATCAACGCAGTAACAGAACACTTAAACAAATCACAATGAAAAAAGGAATATTAAAAGAGATCTTCAAAGGAGTACTTTCGGCTTTGCCATTTGGAAACGTAATCACTACAATAAGCGACAATATTAAGGAGGATGGCTATACACCAACAGGAGCTATAAATTATCCTAAGATGGCTATGTATGGAATAACAGCGCTGATCGTATTAGGGAGACTTTTGGGCATTATTACGAATGAGGATGTAATGACACTAATCGACACAATTAAATAGTGAATGTAGTCTTACCAGCCGCCCTCGAATCGATAGCTACAAGAGCAGACAATACTCTAAAATTGACTTTTGGAACTCCTGAGCTTAACGCTGTCGAATGTGGCAACTTGTTTAAATTTAGGAGAAAAGAGGTCCTTTTGATGATCAGCTCAGGAGAAATAAACAAGGCTCAACTCGACGTAATAGATGAAGCGGCAAAGGATCTAAAAGAGATTAATAAAAAGAGCCATAGTCAGAGACTTAGAGAAGTCCTTTATATACTACACGAGCAACAAGGTTCTACTTATAGCTTTAACGATTTTTATGCTCAGAGAATGGAGCTATTAATAGAGCAAATTAAGGACCGCTTAGAGTGAAGAAGCATACTAAGATATACTTAGACTATTTCGGCTATTCAGATACAGACTTTATTAGCTGTGAGGTGTGTGGATCTAAAGCAGTAGATATACACCACATAGAGGCCCGAGGTATGGGAGGCACTAAGGAAGCTGATACTATAGAGAATTTACAAGCTGTATGCAGAGCCTGTCATATAGAGTACGGAGACAAGGCACAACACAAGGAAAGACTTAAACAGATACACAATGCCAAACTTACCTAAGAGACTTAGACCAACGCTCGCAGTTAAGAGTAGATCAGACACTAACACACCCAAGTTTCAGGGCATCAGTAAAGAGAACAGCTCTTTCTATAACTCTAGGCAATGGAGAAAGGTTAGGCTTATGGTACTGGAGAGAGATCCTATCTGTAAGGTATGTGAGCAGCGTGGCAAGGTAGTGAGTGCGTGCGTGGTCGATCACATAGATCCTATTAGTAATGGAGGAGCAAAGCTATATATTAATAACTTACAAGGACTGTGCACATCGTGCCATAATAGTAAAAGTTCTAAGGAGAGACGATGAGACTATTCTATTCTATTATAAGACTGATCACAACGATACTAATTACAACTTCGATACTCATTGCATACGTGCCTCTCACGATATTAATACTTATCTATTCAATAACAAAGGCGATACTTGACTATATTATAGAGAATAGGACACTATAGGGAGGGGGTATCAAATCTCTACAGCCCTGACTCCTGTA
>CEWQ01036812.1_pt1 | contig 15877 bp, 10 predicted proteins | sample 531161 | NCBI WGS metagenome assembly CEWQ01 (sample SAMEA2621548, study PRJEB7988) | marine metagenome | isolation source: saline water (ENVO:00002010), including | reverse complement strand
TGTAACTACACGTCTTAGTAAAGACGGACCTGCTCATAAACTAAACTGGAAATTCGATAGTGGTAATCTTGGGGAAACTATACTTGAAATTGGAGGGGAAAATGATACTTTAAAACTTAATAAATACGGTAAAGTAAATCCAACTCAAACTATAGCGAATACTGGGGGAAATTATACCAATAATTCAACTATTCCATTTTTCAGTAACGAGGGAATATTTACGGAATCCAATGATTTTTTTACTGGGAAAAACACGTCAGGAAGTGCAAATAGTTTTCTATCAATTGGAGGAGTCAAAAACGTTCCTTTGAATACTGGAAATAGTACTTTCGTAGTTTTTGAAGCTACTAATCCTAGTTATGGAAATACCTTTGCTGTTACTGATGACCAAACTTTCTTATACAAAGGAGGTCATGGCTACCAAGCTTTTCACATAAGTGTTCATGGGGGAACTGATAACAGAAATGCAGCTACCTTTGATCCTGTTGGGAGAGCAGGGGTGAGTCCTGGAGGTTACAGAATATCAGCAGCAACTAATGGAAGTGGAACGGGGTCAACTGGGGACTTTCAAGTCTCTATGCTTGCTGAAGTAAATGTTGAAGAGGATGGACTAAATATGAAGTTATCCAATGGTCCTTTTACAAATCAAGATACTTACACATGGATAACTCTTTTAGCTAAGAATAAAGCTATCCAGTTTGCTAGATTTAATAGACCAACTTTAGAGCAGACAACTGCTGATACAAATGGTAACTACACCAAAAGAAGTACTATACCATTCTTTTCTGATGAAGGTATAATTACTGAGAGTCCCACTTTAACGTTTGACACTACTTTAGATTATTTAGTAGTAAAATCCCCGTCAGAAGATTTTGAATCTAAGTACGGAGGACCTTCTTATGCACATTATCCAGTATCTTCTCATCATTATAGTAATGTAGGTGTATCTTCAAGTAGAAACACATACTCTAGAAGTGGAGGTACGGCTGCAATCCCAACAGATGCCCCTAATGCTGTAGTACCTATGATGAATAGATACTATGCAACATTAGGAGGAGCAGAGGTAATACAAGCTCAAGACGGACTTTATATGTCTGATGTAGCAAATAACGAAGCATTTTGGTGCTGGCAAGGGTCTTCTGGAGCTTACTCTCCTACTGGATCAAATGTAGTAGGTAGATTACACTCAATAAGTGGAGTATTTGAATTACCTAAATACGGAGCAGGTACAAAAACTGCAACTACTTTAAGTAAGACTCCTTCTACGGGTCTTGCACAATTTGCAACAGATGGAACTGTACTTGATAAAGCTATATCTGTACAAGCTAGTACTGCTGCTGCTGCTGCTGATGGTACATTACTTACTAATGAAGTTTTCATGGTAACTAATGGAGATGGTACTTCTGCACTACATATTAAAAACTAAATAGAATGGAAACATTACTAAAAAATATATTGTGCCAAATAGATAGAATGAAAGTTTTAGGAAAAGATGTTGATTCAACTTCCCTAAATCTTTTATCTCTACTATTAAAATATCAGACTTACACTACTGCACACAGTCTGACTGAGTATTCTGATAAGATAGATAAACTCCTCTTCCAACTTGAAACTTCCTGTTGTAAGATTTCAAAATAAGTGAAGATGAATGATAATTTTCCAACAGGAAACTTTCAAAAACAGATAGAGTGGTTACGAAGACAGATAATTTGCATTAAAACTGATTGCTGTGATGGAGGAGTGAATATATATACTACTTCTCTTAGTCTTGAAGATGATAGAGAGGTTACTATGGCAGAGAAGAATTTAAGTTTCTTATCTGATACAGGTACATTCTTAGCTAGTGTTACAGGAGGTACTAATAACCACTACTTTAAACTAACGAGTACTGGACCTTCTTTACAATACTTTGATGGAGCAGTTAAGAGTTCAGTTGTAGCAACAGTTACAACCTTGGACTTAGCTTACGTTGATGGTACTGGAACTTCAGCACTCTCTATAAAAGGGACTGGCATAGATTTAACCTTGGGAGCTTCTAAAGACTTGAGGATTAATTCTAATCCAGGTACAAATGGACAGTTAATGGTTTCTCAAGGACCTAACTTACCTCCAGTATGGTCTACTGTATCTTCTCCTGCAAACAGTAACTATGCTATTGCAGATTTAGTAGCTGATAATGCTAGAGCACACACCTGGGCAGGATTTAACCTTACTGAGAACTTCACTACAGGAACTAAATTCCTTACTTTTATAAATGGTGCAGCGATAAATACAATAAGTAATTCGTCAAGTGGTCATGGGACTAGTGTAACTAATGGGACATCTACTTCAGGATTACTAATAGTTCCTGCTCTTTCACAACTCAATTTTGTAAATGGAGGAGATACTGTTCAAATGTCAGCAAGTTCAGCAGGAGTTTCTATAAATCTTGCAGGGAACACTTCTTTACTAATCAATGCTTCAGCAGGTGTAGTAGGAGAAGTTCTTACTTCGCAAGGAAGTACTACAGCTCCCATTTGGACTGCTTTACCAGCAAGTGGAAGTAACAATATAAGTTTCATTGCTTTTGGAACTAATTATAGTATAACAGATGGGGCAGGAACTTTATCAACTCCAATAGTCAATTGGGCATACTCAAATTTGACTGTAACAACCCCTCGTACTCACACTATTGATGCATTAGTAACTTATAACTTTGGTGCAAATAACCAAGTAAAGAATTTCACTACTGGTGGAATAGACTTTGATGCTATTGATGGAACTGAAGTAAATGGATTTACATTCCACTCTGGACAAACTTTTATATCTACTGGAATAACTGGAGGAGATTCTACTAGTTTGAACATGATAGGAGGAGCAACTAACCTTACTCACACACAAGCTGGAGGCAGAGTTAAAAGCTTATCTTTCCAACTTAACTCAGTTGAGATGTATAGTATTCTAGCAGGGTCAAGTTCAAGAATGAAATTAGTGACAGAAGAGATTGCACAAATCTTAGTGACAAATGGAACTAAAATTTCAGAAATTGTTATAGACACAAGTACTATCAATCTGAAATTTACTGGTACAGATTTGAGGTTAAATGGAAGTGCAGGATTAGATGGAGAAGTACTAACTTCAAAAGGACCTGGAGTTGCTCCAGTATGGGGTAAGAAATTAGATTACTTTGTTATAGCAGCAGGTGCAGAAACTTTTGTAACAGTTACAGGAGCATCTTTACCAATATTAACTGCTGAAATTTTAGTTACTAAGAATGGAATAGTTCTTAGACCTGATGCAACAAATGGATATACTCACGTAGCAGCTACAGGAGTTGTCACTTTTAATGGAACAAGTTCTCCTTTAGCAACAAGTGATGAAATCTATATACAATATAAATAAAGTATAGAATTTTTTGGACTTTAACTAAAAAATATTTATCTTTGCGATGTACTGAGGATAGTCCTCCGAGTATTTTCATCAATAGAAATCATATCTTAAACTTAAATTTTAAATTATGTCAAAAGCAGAAAGTCCCGTATTAACTTTTCCAGAACCAATTCATCAAAGACTCCTTGAAATCGTTTTACAAGGCAAGCAGATTGAGCAGGAAAAAAATATTATTTTAGGTACTTACTTCTCAACCCTTAACATCGCAGACCCACAAAGTTACGATATTAATTTGGAAGCAAATACAATTACCAAACAAGAAAAAGTAGCTTCCGTTCCAGTTCCAGAATCAAAAGCACCTAAACGAAAAAGAAAAACAGTCAATTAAAATGGTGTTTAAAGTAGCTTATATAACAAAATTTTTTTTAGGAAAGAAGTCAGTTGTTCTGACTTCTTTCTTACTTAGCCTTTCCCTTGGAGGGATATTAAATCAAGTTTCAACCCGTGTCTCAACTAAAGACTTAGAAGGTTCAATCTTAGTGCTAGTAATTCTAGTTGGATTAACTGTATTCTTTTCTATTATAGATATGATTACAGGAGTTTTAGCTAGACCCAAAGGGTCAAATATTAGTAGTGGTAAATGGGGAAACACAGTAGGAAAACTAGTATCTCTAGTTTTATACTTGAGCTTCAGTTTATTTCTAATGATTATTTTGTCAGATAATTACTTTGTTTTAGTAGTTCTGTTCTCCCCCTTAGTTTTAAACATCCTCAAAGAATATATAAGTATTGGGGAAAACTTAGAAAAACTTAATGGAAAAAAGCCTTATTTATTTTCTGTAGTAGATAAGATATTCTTAATGCTAGAAAATAAGTTTTTCACTCACGTCACAGAAAAAATTAATAAACTAGAATAATATGATTAATAAAGAATTGATTAACCACATACTATCAAACTCAGGACAATTAAGAGATAAGGAAACTTGGTATGATGTGGGAGAAAAATTTCATGTTACTGCCCCCGATGAAGACAAAGCTAAAATAGACAACACTTACAAGAAAAAAGCCGTAGCCAGGAAAGCTCAACAAATCTGGCAAAAATATATAGGTCAAAAGAATGACTTGAAATTAGACAGAGAAACTTATGTCAATGGAAAGTTAAAATTCGAGACCTTTAAGAAGAAGCCTGATTCAGCAGAAATGGATTTTGAAGGCTACAGTTTAGAGAGAGTTACCACCAATCCCTATGGTGGAATGTGGATGAAGTATAAGAAAGATGGACCAACCCCAGACAGCTTCAAAGAAATCCTAGAAGCTGGAAATATCGAAGCTTGGAATATAGATAGAAATATAATTAAAGGAGAATCAGACTTAATGGTTCTTATCTCTGATACTCATATTGGAGCGAAATCTAGTAATGGTGAAGCTTACACTAAAGAAGTATATCAAGCTAGATTAAAATCAATCACAGACAATGTAATTAATAATCAAACTGCACCTTACAAAAGGTTGATAGTAGTTCACTTAGGAGACTGGTTAGATAGTGTATTTACTAATAGTGATTCTAAAACAGGATTGACTACAAGAGGTGGGCATGAGATGCCATCTTTATACTCTCCTGTGGAATCTTTTAAGATGGCTTATGAAACTCACCTGAGTTTTATTAAAACACTTAGAGCAGAGGTAGAGCATGAATCTATGGAAGTTATAATGATGACCAATGCTAACCATGATTCTGATAGTGCTTTTGCAGCTTCAACTTGTTGTGAAATCCACTTAAAATACTTAGACCCTGAAATCAAATACACCACTTCAAGAGATTTTATTGAAACTTTGAAGGTGCAAGGAGTGACTATAGGACTTTCACATGGAAAGGACAGAGAGTATTTGAATAGACCCTTACCTAGAGTGATGACAGAAAAGGTAGAGAATTACTTAATTTCCTACTGTCTGAATCATAACATTAATCCTAAAGAATTTATTTGTTTATCTGGAGACCAACATAATTGGTCAGATACTTTCTCACAAAATTTAAGGTATATCAAATGCCCATCTCTTTTTGGGTCTTCAGAGCATTCAGAAATGAATTATGGAAGGTCTATTATTGGATTTGTAACTGCGGAATTTAAGCCTGGAGCTACAATTAAAAATGGAGTCATTATAAAACCTGAACTATTATAATAGGTGTTTCATTTATTGATTAATTTTTGTATATTTACAGATGAAATCACTTAAAAATCAAATACTATTTTTCTTCCAAGATTTAACCTTTGAAGAAAGCACACATAAATACTTTGTAAAAGGAGACCCACTTGAAAAATCGGTTTCAAAACTGATAAAGGATTTTTGTCCTTTTACTGACTTTAAGAAAATAGCACTAGCTTGTGACAAGAGGGATAATTTGCCTCTAGGTACAACTAGAACCTTTTGGAAAAACAAGTCAGATGTCTCTTTAGCTCAAGGTAACAAGGCACATTTCTTCGGAGAGTATTATCCTTTCAGAAGAAAATTGAAACCTACAGATAAACTTGAAGAAGCTGTGGTCAACTTTTGGAATGATCTTCCTGACCACATTCTTCCAGTTTTTACAGAATTGAAGATGTACCACAAAATAAGAATGTTTGGTGGTATGATGGATATTCTACTTTACAATACAAAGACGAAAAAATTTATTATAGCTGACTACAAAACTAATGAAGACCTCTTTAAAAATTTTAAAGGAACAAAGATGACAGGTCTCTTTTCACACTTATTAGACAGTCCATACAACCACTATCAACTTCAATTCAGTTTTTATCAGATACTATTTGAACAAACTGGATTAGAAGTAGAAGGTAGAGTTCTAATACATCTCAAGCGAGATGGGACTTATATAATGTATGATACAGATGACTTAACTAGTACTTTAAAACAATATTTAAAATGAAAGAATTTAATCGAGAAACTTTTGAACAACTTCTAAAGACAGTTTCTTGTCTTCAATGTGAAGTAGCTAAACTTCCCTCTACTCCCAAATTTACTGCTAATAATATTATTGTTGCTAATGCAGCAGGAAACTTATCAGAAGATGTTTCTCAAAGATTTACATACGATCTCGTTAATGGAATTCTTGATATAAAGAATAGTATAGGTTCTACTGACTACCGAATTCGACATGGAAATGACGGACTTCAATTAAACGGTTATGGTGGAGCAGGAAATGGATTGGTTAATATAAATCATGCTGCTAGTCGTGGGACTGAAGCAGTTCCAACTTCTATTGTAGGCGATACTGTTAATTCAAGAACTTTATTTTGGAGTCATGCTAATAATGCAAATGGACTTGCATCTTATAATTTAGTTGGAGAAGCTCACACAGACACTTATGAAAGAAGTGATGGATGGCATGCAGGTGCTTATACCTGGACAGTTAAACCTATATCAGGTGGAGTAAATTGGTCAACACAGACTGATGTTATGGAACTTACAAGTGTGTCTTTAAGATTGCATAAATATGGTTTAGGTAATATTACTTCTGCTTCTATTACTGCTGCTTTAGGGGCATTAGCTAGTGGAGGTCCTGGAGCTGCTGTTGACTCTGATTTTATATTAGGTGTTAGTAATAATGGACATTTAATTGAAGTTAATAAAACAACCCTTGGTGGTGCTAATCTTTATAATATAGATGGAGAAATAACTGGAAACAGAAATGTGGATTTAAGAAGCTTGGACCTAAACTTTAGGAAAGGTGCATCAGGTTCAGAAACTCCATTGATCTCTTTTGATGGAGGTAGTACAAGAGTTATAGTTGGTGGAACTACTTCTGAAGGCTTTGGTACACTCCATGTTAAGTCTCAAGGAGCAGGAGATTCACAAGTCTTTATTTGTGGAGATACTACTAATACTGTTATTTTAAGACTATTAAATAGTGGTACATTCAGACTTGATGCTTATGGTGAAGGTAATAAGAGTGCTGCGGACTTATCAGAAGTTTATACTAATGGAACAATTTTAGCTCCTGCGGATAATGGAACTATTATTGAAGTGCCTAATCCCGCAGGTGGAACTTATGTTTGGAGGACAACTACTGAAAATTCCAATATTAATAATTGGAGTCCTACTGCCCTTGACATTAGTAATGTTATTTTAAGAAATGGAACTGGAGCTATCAACTGTACAGGACTAGATGCTACTGATGCAATACAAGGTACTGAGAAACAAATACATAACAGAGGAACTGGAGTACTTAGTCTTACTAATGCTGATGCATCATCAACTGTTGGGAATAGATTCAGACTCCCTGGAGCAACAACTCATGCTATAGCTGTAGATGCTGTGGCTACTGTGATTTATAATGGTACGGACTGGTTTTTAAAATCTTCTTCATAATGTTAAATAGCGAAGTAATACAAAGAGTACAAAGCCTGTACTCAAGAGGGGTTCAATCTGATGACACTAGGTTACAGGATAGGCACATATATAATAAACTACTTACGAGTAGAGCTAGACTTTTGGTCCAAAAGGCTAAGAAGAGGCAGAAGATTAATCAATGGAACTATCAGTTACTACCTTGTGTGGAGATGATTGAAGCTGCAAAACATGAATGTCCTTGCTTACCTCCTGTTGGATGTAAGATATTAAGGACTAAAGAAGTGTTACCAAGTGTTTTAACAAACCTGGATTCTCATTTAATACAATCTGTTACTTCAATTGAAGGGAGTATTGTATTTTCTGAGATAACGTGGAAAGAGATGAAGTACAAAGCAGGGGCAAAATATACTAGATTCAAACCTGAGTATTTTCTCCGTGGAGACTATTTATACATTACTACTAAAAATGCTTCAGAAGTTATTTCTATAGAAGCTTTGTTTCAGAATCCAGAGGAGGCTGATACTTTTCCTTCTTACTGTGATGACCCAGATTGTACTGACTGTTCAGACTGCACAAGTGTTTTAGATAAAGTATTTCCTCTTGATGATGACTTAATTGATACAGTAGTTGAGATGGCAAATGCAGAACTTATATCACTCTTTACACAAATGTTAGAAGACAAAACAAATAACTCTTCTGATACAGAAGAACAAAGAACCAAATAATGACAAACATTAGAGACAGTTATAAATTGTATAAAGAGAGTGTTGATAATCCAGTAGACATTAAGACTTACGTAAAGTTGTCAGGATTGTACAACAAGTTTCTAATGAATAAAGTACTCGAAGGAGAGACAGTAACACTTCCTTGTAGGCTAGGTAACATCTATGTTGCAGGAAGGAAACAAAAAGTTAGGTTTGATGAAGATGGCAATGTCCAAGGACTAGCTCCAGATTGGGTAGGTACTAAAAAACTTTGGGAGTCTAATCCAGAAGCAAAAGAAAAGAAACAACTTTTATACCATCTTAATGCTCACACAGATAATGTGAGATATAAATATGTATGGAGTAAGAAGGATGTATTAGTAAAAAATAAAACATTGTATTCCTTGAGATTAACCAGGACTAATAAAAGAGCAGTTCATAAAAGGATAATAGAAGGACAACAATACATAACTAAATATTAATTATGGCTGAATCAATTCAATACATAAGTGTTACGAGAATTTTTAACAAGTTATCTCGTGACCTAAGAGGAACAGAACTTAATGAGTCAGATGTAATAGAGTGGATTGGGGAAGCTTTAGACTTTCTAAGAGTATCTGGAACTCAAGAAGAATCAATAGCATTCATTACTGTAAAAGACCACATGGCAGATGTGCCTATAGGGTTACAGACTGTACTTCAGATAGCAAGAAACAATAACTACTCTTCTGATGAGTGTCTTACAACTGCTGACATAGCTGATACAATTGAAGATACAGTAAACAACCCAGTCTTTTTAGATTGCCAAGGTAAGCCTATTGTAGATTATGATGTTGCATACTACAGACCTTTCTTCGATTTACAATGGGAATATGACCCTTGGAGTAGAAGTAACTTGTATGCTACTCAATACACTCCAGTAAGACTTGCTAACCATACACTATTTGGAAGTATTGTTTGTAAGGAGAAAGGCTTTGATAATTTGTACACAAGTAAAAGTGATGAGTATAATATAGTGGGAACTGATGAAAAGAAATTTAGATTCTCTTTCCGTGAGGGTTCTATTGCAGTCTCTTATTTGAAGACTGCTACAGATGAGGAAGGCTATCCATTAATTCCTGACCAGGTATCTTATATCACAGCTATAACCTACTTTGTAAAGTGGAAACTTGCAGAATGGTATGCTTGGAACAGTAGAGATGGGTCTGTTGGTAACAGAGACTACAATGAAAAGAGATGGTTAAAGTATGTAAGACAAGCTAAGAACTGGACTAAGATGCCAAAAGGTATTGACCAGTATCAAAACTTACTTGAAGAATCTCATTACCTTATTCCAAGACTTAAAAAATATTATGGATTTTTTGGTAACTTAGGTAGATCAGAAGACAGAGTGTTCAATGACCCAGACTACAGAAAAAAATTCGAGTCTTACGACAATTTATAAATTATGGCAGAAAAAAATAATGTTAACAGATTAAGTAAAGGAATTAGTACTGATGTTTCTCCTATTGACCAAAAGCAAGGGACTTACAGGTATGCTAAAAATGCTGTACTTGAAAGCCGAGACGGAAATATTGGATTCCTTTCTAATGAGTTAGGGAATGAAGTTTGCGCTTTGTTCCCTACTGGTTATACACCAATAGGTAAAGAGTACATGACTAATGGAGAAGTTGCTATCTTCCTAGTGAGCTTAGATGATGCTACATCTGAGATAGGTATTCTAAAAGATAACTGTACTTATGAAACTGTAGTTAATACTAACTTAGGTTTTAAAATAAAAAATCAGATAGACGCTACTTACAGATTGAGAAGAGGTTGTGAAAGAACTGTCTACTTTACTGATGGTGCTAACAAACCAAGAATATTTAACTTTGATAGTCCAGAAGACTTTCAAGATGGAGCTGGAGCTTGGGTTGAAACTAAGTTCAATCTATTCAAGATTTATAATAGCATTCCAAGATTTTCAAATATTGAGATTGCGGAGACAGGACAATTACCTCCTGGTTCATACAACGCTGCTATACAGTATCTTGATGAAGACTTTAATCCTACAGAATGGATTAATACTACAGACACAGTTATTATTTACAATGATAATGGTAAGTCAAAGCCTTTTAGAGATGTAAGAGGTTCTACAAATGCTATCACGGATTACCAAGACTATGGTAATACTAATAAGTCCATCAAGTTTACACTTAGTAACTTAGATGAAACCTTTTTATTTTATAGAATAGCTATCATTGAAGCTAACAATGGTTCTGGAAATGTGAGTAGAGTTGTTTTCTCAGGAGAGATTTCTACTAAAATACTGAGTTACACTTATACTGGAACTAATGGACAGACTGAAGGTACTGTACAAGAGATACAACAGTTTAATAATATCATTGAAAGTGCTAAACATATTGAGCAAATTGAAAACAGACTAATTTTATCTAATACACAAGGTAAGCAAATTAACTATTGTAGATTACAAAAGTATGCTTCAAGAATTAAAGCTAATCTAGTTACTGAATCAGTAGTACTTAATGATCTAACTTTTGAGAACAATCAAAAGAGACCTGAACACCACCTTGAAAAAGTAGGCTACATGCCAGGAGAGATATACTCTTTTGGGATTGTATGGGTATTTGATGATGGCACTACATCACCTGGTTATCATATTCCAGGTAAAGCTTCAACTTACAATTCTCTGATGAGTTCAGATAATGTACTAGAGAATAGTTTCTATACTGAGAATGATAGTTGTAGTGGAGAAGACTTTTGGGGATATGATTCTCAAGGGACACCTTTAAAAAATACAGCAATTAGACATCACAGATTCCCACTAAGAAGTAAAGTTAATAAACCTTTAGTTACAAGTCTTGGTTCAAGTACTGAGTTAACTCAGAATGTTTTATCTCTTACTATTACTGGAACTATTGCTGACCCTCCTGTAAGTGCTTCGACTATGGAGGTGACTGTCAATTATACTATTGATGCTGTTGCTGCTACAGAAGTTATTGACATAAACACAGAGACTTATGACCCAGCAACAGGAATATTAAATCTTCAGATAACTTCTAACTTAGGTGTGTTAGTATTTGTAGATGTATTAGAAACTCCTGATGCAGGTGGAGCTGGTGTTGCTCCTTCAACAAATTCAACTTTAACTTATGTTGGTACAGTTACAGAAGAAACTGTAATCTTAAATGATATAGTTTATACTTCAGACATATTTGGGATTAACTTCTCTAATATTGATGTACCAAGTGCTGATGACCTTAATGGAGAAGTTGTAGTTGGTTACTACATTGTGAGAAACAAAAGAGAAGAAGCTGAGAAGACTATTTTAGATACTGGTGTTATCACACCTTTACTTGAAGAAAAGAGAGCAGGAGTCAGTAAGTTTGTTTCCTTTGGACACATAGCACCAGAGAGTGCAGATTTAAAAGATGATGTATTTGCACTAGTTCACCCTGAACATAAATTTAGACAAAAAGAATATACAGGTGTCACAGAGTTGATACAAGAAGGTGAGTATGTTATAACAAGTAGAAATGTTTCTTCCCGTGTTACACAAGATGTGCTACCTGGGACTTCTTACGATGCTTCTGTAAATAAAAGAAGAGAGAGGGATTCTGATGGTTTCGATTTACATACTATTACTAGAAACAACAATGTTACTTATAATGTAAAAGAAGGAACTCTTGCAGATCAAGCTGACATAAATGAAGTCTTTTATCTTGACAGTCTTTTTAGTAAGACTATTACTGACTTAGGTGGAGATAGAAAAGACATCTTCAATATGTCAGGAGATAACAAGACTGGAATCTTACACTTAAATAAAACTTTAGATACTGTTGATCTAAGAGATAATCTTCCTTATGTAGTTATGAAGAGAACTTTAACTGACCCTTATGGGAATTTTAGAGTGCTACCTTATTACAAGGAGAATGCAAACACAATTAACCTTAGTGGAGCTACAGAGAATACTGTAACAATCTTTAATGGAGATTCTTATATCTCTTCAATGAGATATGTTTCTTCAAGTTACTATGACCTAAGAATCAAAGATAGAGATAGAAAATCAGGAGCACTTAATTTTATTATAGGTGTTCTTGGAGTTATTACTGGAGCTGTTTTAATTGCTACAGGTGTTGGAGCTGCTGCTGGTATTGCTGTTATTGGTTTTGGAGTTACACAACTATCAACAGGATTTAAAGTTGCACAAGCTTCAAGAGTTTACCAAGATTTGTATGACCAAGGTTTACAAGATACTGTAGATGATGCTGCTACCCAACAATACTTTGCACCTGACCCACAAGATGATGAATTACAATGGATGACAGATGTTGTCACTAACCTTTGGTTTGAGAGTAGTGTGAATATGAATTGGAGACAAGGGAATACTGTTGGATTAACAGATTTCTTACCTTCTCCTGGAGACGTAGATACAGAAGCTTTAAATGGTTATGCCCTGGAGAAAGTTACAAACATAGACCCTTCAGCAGATGGAGGTAGAAACTACCAAGGATATTGCAAATCTGAGATATATGAAGTGAATGCAGATTACTTTAGAAGAGATAGAGAAAAGATTTTCTTTCATCTTGCTTTAGAGTATGACTGTTGTACAAAGTGTCTTGAGCAATTTCCACATAGGACTTATAATTCAGAGCAATCTTTTCAAGAGGAGCTTACAGATAACTACAGAATCTTCTTACCTAACAACTATAGAGATATGGAAGGAGAGACTGGTATTATAACAAATGTATTCAGAATACAAAACAACTTGTACATTCATACTGAAGAAGCTTTGTGGCATTTACCACAGAACATTCAGGAAAGAGTTACAGGTGACATTATATCTTTTATTGGAACTGGGAGTTTCTTTAGCATTCCTCCAAGAAAAATATTAGATGATTCTTCAGGTAATTCCGCAGGAACACAACACAAATGGGGAATGCTTAAAACTCCTCACGGAGTGTTTTTTCCTTCTGAAAATCAAAATACTCTTTATAAATTTAATGGGAACGACCTTGTTCCTATTAGTAACTTAGGTGAGTATAGTTGGTTTAAAGAAAACATTACATTGAACCAAGATAAGACTTATTTTAATGATACAGGTAAACAGTACCCTTATAAAGATAACCCTTCCAATGATTATGGTACAGGGTTTATATTAACTTATGATTCTAAATTTGAAAGAGTCTTAGTTACTAAGAGAGATTTCTTAATTGATAGTGGTCTTTTAAATTCTACTCATGGAGACTATACGATTTGTGTATATAATGGACAACTCCTTGCCCACCTTAACATCTCTGAAACTATTGCTGCTGAAGCTTTAGATGGATGGTATGTTACAGGAATGAATGAGAACTGTTACCTATGCTTTGAAAAGTTGACTACAGAGATTATTCAAACTGAGGTAGCAAGTACTATACCTAACGATGCAGACATTCATGTATTCTTTGATACTTCAGGTTCATTTGGAGGTATCAATGATTCTTGTTTAACGAGTATTGATGATGCTATTGATGAGTGGATTGTAAACTATGCACTAGCTAATCCTGATTGGACTGGAACAGTTTATAAGTATGAAGATAATACAGAGAGATGGATTAACTACCCTCAAATTATTGCAAGTACAACTTACTCAGGGGTTGATTTATCAACTAAAGATATTATTGTAATTTCATTTTGTAATGAAGCTACACCTATTTATCATGATTCAAGTTTAGATAGTCCAATTGCTCCACCAACAGCAGCATACCTGGCTGATTTTAATAACTTTAAGACACTCCATGGTTTGTATAAATCTTTTATCGGAGTAGCTTATCCAATAGTATTTGGAACAGATGCAGGGTCTTGTGGAACTGGTGGAGGTAGTGTACCTTCGTCAAAGAATTTCTTGTCGCATTCTATTGCTGCAACTTTTGGACTACCTCTGACTGTTGAAGAAGTAGCTTCAGAATTGGGTTCACAGAATCCAGGCTTTACTGCTGGAGAATGGGCAGACCTTAAAGTTACCTTACAAGGAATTAATCCTTACCCTGATGATGGACTAAAAGATTATGGTTGGGCAGGTAAATGGGACAGAGCAGCTAATACTTCAGGAGAGGTAATTGATTCTGTACAGTTTCAAGTTGATATGGAAGACATTTTAGCTGGAACAATAGTGACAGAAATTGTTGATGTAGCTGTACCAGTATTTGAAACACAATGCTTACCACCTACACCTTTAGTATCTGCAACTCTCCTTGATTGTTCTTGGACTCAGAGTTTCAATATCAAGTTTGATGCCTGGGTAAGTTTTCATGACTACACACCAAACTTCTATATAAATACTCCTGATAAATTTTACTCTTGGGATAACATTAGTGGGAGAGCTAACTTATATAAACATAATGCTGAGAACTTATATCAAACTTACTATGGTGTTAAGCATGACTTTATTGTAGAGTATGTTTCACTATCAGAACCATTAGGAACTAAAGTCTGGAATCATTTAAAACTCTTGACTGAAGCTAAGAAGTATGATGCAGTAACTAATAGTCAAGTAGATCAAAGGTTTGTGACTTTTAATAAGATGATGTTGTATAATTCAAGACAGAATAGTGGAGTTCTTAACCTAGTTTCTAAAGATACTCAAGCTGACCCTGCAAATTACATGTCTCAACAGTTGTCAAATACTGTAGGAAAGTCTTTAATAAACAGGAATGAAAGAGACTGGAGTATCAATGACTTTAGAGATATGGTTGGAGATTACAGTATTCCAATGTTTGATAAAACTAAACTTTCTCTGCAAAGTTCAACTTACTTGGATAAAGTGTTGAATGCACCTGCTATGGATTATGGAAAAGATTGGACTCAACAGGAAGTATTCCGTGACAAATACTTGATTATAAGGTTAATATTTAATACCTTTAATGATACGCAGTTAATATTAAACTATTCAGTAGAAAATGAAATCCCTTCACAAAGGTAAATAAATAAATGAACTTAACTTCAAAATAATATGAAAAAGAAAACAAGAAAAAAGTATGGGACGGGAACTGCTGTAGTAGACTACATGGAGAACCCTTACTCTGCTTTACAACAACATAAGATCAATAATGCCAAAGCTGCTTCTGAAGCTGCGAATAATCCTTTGTGGAAAGGGATGGACATGGCTGGAAACATGGCTATGCAATATGGTATCAGCCAAGGAGGATTTGGTGAAAGTGCTTTGGGTGAACTTGGAAATTCTGCGTTACCTATCTTAGGCAATATGGAATTTGCCAATGGAGGTCAAGTACCAAATGTTCCTGTTGAAGTTGAGGGTAAAGAAGTTGGGGAATTACCTAATGGAGAACTCTTAGATTTTAAAGGAGCTAGTCATGAAGAAGGTGGAATCAATGTAGACTTGCCAGGAGGGACAGAAATCTTTTCTGACAGAGTTAAGATTAAAGGTAAGTCTATGGCAGACAGAAAGAAAG
>CEWQ01062644.1_pt1 | contig 16728 bp, 30 predicted proteins | sample 531161 | NCBI WGS metagenome assembly CEWQ01 (sample SAMEA2621548, study PRJEB7988) | marine metagenome | isolation source: saline water (ENVO:00002010), including | reverse complement strand
TTGGTGCTAGCATAACAATATCATTGTCATCACTATCACCAGCGGCAAGAGCTATAGTTCCTTGTGCTACACGAACCACGCCATGTAGAAGTGCAGCACTATTTTTAACTGTTGGTACAGCTTCAAAATTAGCTACTAAAGTTGAGTTCTTAGTACCCATAATTTACCTTCCTTTCTATGCTTCGTGGCATGGAATTTGAAATACTTTTTCTTCTTCCATACGAGTTGCACCAATTGACATACAATAGTAAACTTGCGTACTGTAATTCTTATCAGAACGTTCATCTATTTTTGACTGTACATCTTTACCAATTGCTAATTTAATAGCATCTTGAGTAAAGGCATAAGCCAGTCTGTCATCGGTATTGGTTCCATCAAGTTTTAGTCTGTTAGACGTAATGAATTTAAATCCTAAGAATGAATCCACTTGTCCTTGAGCTAAAGCTTTTACCGTATTGAAATCAGAATTTTTGATTTCAGTGGTGTTTAACAAATCAGAGATTTGTTGTGGGCCACATACGATATACCTTGATATTGACGGGTCTACGTCCTTTTCATCAAATCTTTTCTTAGCCGCTAGTAACTTGGCTATTGTAAGACCGTCAGATTGATTGCTTGTTGCAAACTTGCTTACAGCGGGCAACGCAGTAGATGTACTACCAGTTGTTCCAGTGAAAGCAGCTCCACCAAGAGCCGAGATAACCACGTCATCAATCGATCTATTCATCGCAGCTGCCGCAGCTTTTGCGTAGCTAGATGTTGGATCGATTAGCATGCGGACTTTATCAATATCATCGATAAGGTCAGCAAAGACATAATCTTCAAGGCTTACTCTTCTTCGTGCGTGAGGTGTATCAATCTGTGGAGTATCAGCATGACGAGTGGTTTTTAGCTGTGCAGCTACAGAACCGATTTGCTCGAAAAATGCATTTTTTCCAGTGATTGTTTCAACATCAACAGCACTACGAAGTTGTGATCCCATTTGCTGAGATAACATTTGCACGTTAGCCGAGTATTGCTCGACAAACGCAGTCGTAATTTGAGAACTCATAGTTTCTCTCCTTCTGTGTTATGTTAAGTTATTAAAAATTTCAGAAAGTTATCCTCACGGGTTTTCTTACAAATTACGTTTGCTAATCGGCTAATCTATTCGTAGCTGTCAAGTAAAGTCCTAACTTGTCGGATTATTCTACTGAATCGGGATGTGCCATTTGACGTAACTGAAATACTTGATCCACGGTTGCTTGATGTTGCGGATGCATTTTATCCCAGTATGGTGAGTTTGGTGCTGTGATTTTTGAAATCTCAGCATTAGCTTCATTGGGTGTCATGGCCCCTGAAGAGGTTTGATCGGCAGTAACGGTATCTTCACTAAAGTTACTGGATAAACTTACCAGGCTTTTAATGAAAGTTGCGTTATCACCTAACAACGATCCATCTTCAAGTTTAATACTTGCGAAATCAGAACCAAAAAATTTAGAAAATATGCCATCAGCTTGTGATAATTTTTTATCATAAGCTAAACCATATTCTTTTCTAAGGTCTGTTTCTGCGGTTTCTCTTGCTGCTAGTGCAGTTACTTCTGTCGATTCAAGGCTTTCTTTTTCTAAGCCTGAATACCAATCAATTAACTTTTGAGCTTGAGAATTATTAAGTCCAGCTGCATGAGCTGCTTCTTGATAGCCTGGAAGGTTAGTAGCTTCCATGCCTTCAACTGGTACTTGATAATTAATTTCATATTGGTCCGCAGCTTCTGGTCGACCCAGTTTACTGTAGACTTCATTCCAATCATTATCAGTTGAGTGTTGATTGGGTAAACCAATTTTATCTGCTCCGACCATACGTTGTGCATGGACATAACCTTTAGCTAGTTGATCTATATCTTTAATGTTAGCTAATGATGCTTCACCTCTAATATCTTCAGGTAAGCTATCAATAAAATTTATTGGTTGAGTTGGTGTTGGTATTGATGTTGGTGTCTCAGATTGCGTGGGAGTTTGTTGTTCCTCGGCAACAGTTGTCTGTTCTTCTGACATCTATTTCTCCTTATGGTTTATCATTTGATTGATAAATAAAAACACAGAGCGTGTGCCTTCATTTATTTGTGACGCACTTGCATCACCAGGTACATAGGTAGTATTGTTAGCAAAGCATCTACGACCTAAATCGTTCAATACTTTTTGACCTTCGTCAGATCCGAATGTTGCTTGATACGCTTCAGTCATTTCTTTCATTAGGTTTTGTTGTTCTTTAATTTGCTGATTTTGTTGTTCATCAGTCATATTATTCTCCTTCAGTTAGGGTTTTAACCATTGGAGCTGCTTGTTGGGCCATTTGTGCTGCTTGCATCTGTTGTTGTTGTTCAGCAGCGGCTTGTTCGGCTTCAGCTCGTTGGGTTCTTATTTCTACAATCTCTTTATCAGATCGTAAAACTTTTCGAGGGACACCTAAAACATCGGTAATATGTTTAACTAACATATCAGGATCAATGTGGTCCATAACTGGTAGACGATCACTTAATGGTGCAATCATTTCCATAGTTCTCATAATAGCTTGTACATCACCTGAACGTTGAGAACGTGCTAGTGGTGATACATATTCAATATCAATTGTTTGACCTTGCAATTGTTTTGGTGGCTCAGGTAACATTTTGGATCTTACTAAAATATTAAATGAACGATCAATTAATGGCTTTAACATCTCAGCTTGTAAACGGCCTAAGACGGGTGCTAGCATCCGCATCTTCTCTTCGTTACGTTGCATAACTTCTGTAGCTGTCATTCTTTGACTTTGCTCAGATATTAATTGGTCAATAAAATATGTTTGTTGAATAGCAGCTCTACGTTGCTCTTCAAGATTAATACCTACTGGAGTATTTGCTCCGATGTTTAATGGTTCAATACGATCACGACTACCTGAACGATAAAAGTTTAAACCACCTGGTTGAGTTCTTACTGGTAAGACAAAGCTGTCATCAGGCACGAGTAGGGGTGGATCTACCATTTTCTGTGCTGCTTTAATAGTTGTCTCAGACATTTTGTTTAACATCTTAATATCAGGCAGTGCTGACATAGATGGTGAACGACCATAAGTTTCACTAGATGATTTTAACCAACGTGGAACTACATACGGAAACTCATTGTAACCTGATACTGAAATAATTGTGCTTTCATCTTTGTCATAATAGATTGATGTAAATGGCATAGACAAATTATCCATTTTATATGGATTAGTTTTGTCATTCGGTTTTACACAATGATATAAAGTAACTTCTTCGTAAGGATGTTCCTTAGCAGTTTGTAACATTCGTTTTGGTAATTTATCACCAAACTTTGCTAATGCAGCTCTAGCAGACATTTTAAATTCACGATGAATAGTATCAACTATACCTTTATGATTTTCTGCTGCATAAATTTCTTTAATGTGTCTGGTGCTAAATCTTAAAATATTATCTTCATCAGGTTCAATTAACATGCAAGATGTACCGAAAGCCACGAGGTCTGTATAGACTTCGTGAATTTCTTGTTGGAAATTAGATCGTGCAAATGCTGTGTACATTGTACGAGTTGCAGACTCTAGCCATTCCTGGGCTTCTTCATCACCGCTAAAAGATTCATCTTTAAATCTCATACTAAACCATGGTGACGCTGAGTTAGTCAGCATACCATGGAGTGATGAAGCTAACAATTCAAGTGCGTGAAGAGCTGTTCCATCATAAATAAATTCTGTACGTTTATCTCCCTTGCTTCTTGATTTGGTAACATCGGCTCTACGAGGTAAACAATAGTCAGCCACTTCTTGCCAGTGACTTTCCCAGTTAGACCTAGTAGTTCTTAATTTTTCAAATTGTGCTTTTAGATCGTTAGCGTTCATATTTTACCCATTAAAGTTTTTTTATCTTGCCGCATGGCGTTTAGGCCATACATGTTATTCATTTGAGTAAAAACCTTGCCTTTTTTTTGCAATGGTTTCATACCTTTAGTCATGTCAGTTGCAGCTGCAAATTTAATTGGAGCATTAAGTACGGTTGGTGAGTTATACATTTAACCCAATAGTGTTGGTTTATAGACTACAGGATCACCTAAGACACCTTTAGCAGCAGTTTTAATTAAAGGTTTACGACCTTTTTTCTTTCTATCAATAGCTTCAGCATTACCAACAGAAGTAGTTTCTGCGTTAGACCCAGCCTTAGAATCATAGTTGGCTGCATTAACTCTACCTAGTTCTGCTTTCTCTGAAGCAGCTTTGTCAGCGGCAGCTTTCGTAGCAGCGGCAGCATCTGCGGCAACTTTATCAGCGGCAGCTTTGTCAGTAGCAGCTTTCTCTGTAGCGGCTTTCTCTGCGGCAACCTTTTTAGCAGAAGCAGCAGTAGCAGCAGCTTTAGCAGCGGCAGCTTTGTTAGCGGCAGCTTTGTCAGTAGCAGCTTTTTCAGCAGCTATTTCTTCAGCTGTAGGTCCAGTTGGTGCGTCAGGCACAACGTCTACAACTTTGTCTACTAAATTAATAATTTTCTTTTTAGCTTTCTTTAATATTGAACCCATTTATTTTCTCCATGTGTAAGGTAGTTTTAATTGTGCTGCATTACGTTTGGTTTTTTCCCACCCAATGCGTGCATATAAATCTATTAATGTTTTGTTTATAGGACTAGCTTCTAACAGTTTAGCTCCTAATTCAGTGGCAAGTTTATAAAACTTATTAACTACATGCCGAGTTAATATTCTACCTTTATGCTCATCTTGAATATGCATGTGTACATGGTAGACGTTAGCTTCAATTTCATACATCCATACAAAACCAGCTGTTGTATTATTATTTACAAATTTAAATATTTTTGCATAATAAATAACTTCATTATGATCTTCTAAGTTATTAAATTTATTAATTGTTAAATAATTAAATAAAACAGAATAATCATCAGTTCTTAATATATCTATCAAGATAAAAGTGTAGCACTATAAACATTAGCTTCAGAAGTATCACCTTGGTTAGAAGTTAAAATAGTATTACTCATACCTTTTTTCTTTCTTCTAATTTTTTTCTGTGCTTCAGTTTCAGCCGTAGTAGTTGAAGTTGTACCATCTTCGTTTTCAACTTCATAAGTATCTTCAATAGTTGCAGCTGGTGGTGGTACATAGCTATCTGCAACTGGGGTCTGTGCCGCAGCTGGCATTACTACTGTCTTTGGTTTTAAAAATCCCATATTACATCTCCAATGGATTATAGTGTAGACCCGCAGCTTCTTTCTGCGGTGGTCTAAGTTGGTTTAAATCTAGTTCTTGATTAGCAATTGCTACATAACGCCAAGTGTCTGCGTAATGTGAACTCCAATCGTGTACGGGCCGACTATAAGTTTTATCTCGGTCCATATATTTTCGGTGGTACCATTTCATTGCATCAAGAAATGGTTTGCAATTGTCCCGATCAATAAATGATTTTGACAATAGCATCTGTCCCGCATGTAACCCATCTTCAACAGGTAGCTTGGGACAAATCTTTATTGGCCGCATGCCTAATTGATAGGCGTATTCTTGTCGACTGTGGCCCGTGGACATTTCACGGACCGCTATGTCGTGGGGGAATACATAATTGCGTATTAAAAAGTTCTTGTCTTTTATTACTTGAGCATAATGATCAAGGCCATGATTGCTATTGTTATAACAGTCAATGACGAATAGTGCTCGACCAATCGTTTGAGTGAATAAAAGGCACGTTTGATCAGAGATACCCAAGTCGAAATAGACATCAACTGGGTAACCAGTGTCGTAAGGAAATTTACCAATGCGTTTCTCCTGTTCCATTTTTTCTAAAAATTTACCATACACGGCCCCTGAGACGTTTGCTGTAAACGAGCACTCGAACTCTTGGTTGTATTGGTCCTCTGTTTGTAATTTACGAGCAGAGTCCAATTCCGTTTGTGGTATTAGTTTAGTTTCACTTGCTTTAAAAAGACAAGTAAACCATTCATCGTTACCTTTAGCATCTTCAAATAGATGATAAAAGGCATCCATGCCATTGGGCGTACCAATGAACACAATCTTTCCTAATCGGTCTGAAATAGCTGGACGTTGTACTTCCGTAAACATCCGTGGATCCATTTGAGCAAACTCATCATTTACAATTAGATCAAACTTCAGGCCCCTGGCACTATCAATATTCTCAGCACCAAATAATGTGATACGAGCACCGTTGGGAAAATCGGCCCGCAACTCAGTCTCGTTATATTTCATTCCAGGAACTACCCTGGAAAACTCTTTTACCATATCCCAGGCAACTTGTTTTGCTTGCACCCTGGTAGGACAAAAAAAGCCACCTCTAAAATCTTTATGATTAGTGGTTAAGGCTTCCTTAATTAAATGGTTAATACTAAATACTGTTTTACCACCCCTACGATGCATAACGCACACGGCAAATCGAAACTTATCTAATGCTGCATGCAACTTCATTTGTTGCGGCCTAGGGCTATACGGTATCGTTATCGTTGTCATTAGTGCAAGGTACTATCAAACGGCACTTCTGCTTTATGTAGGTCAAGCAAGTTAATTAAAAAATCACAAGCTTGCATAGCAGAAGATTCATCTTCAAATTTAGAAAACTCAACTGTTACTGTTTGTTTGTTTTCATCATAAAAGACTGCTGCTACTACGTCAGGTTTTGTATTCATGTGTGTCTGTCCGTTTTAAATTCCCATGTATATATATATAATAGATGCCCCCCCATTTGGGGGTGGTCGAGGTCCGTGTAGAGCCAAAAAAAAAGGTCAAAGGCTACACAATCCTCCGTTATCCTAGGCTACGTCTTAATTATTCTCTAGGCTGCCCGTACTTGGTACGATTTGCTTTACATTTTCAGAGGTCCTTGTCGTGCCCGTGAGAGTGTGTGCTTCATGTGTTAAAAACCCATCATCAGGCTGCTCCCACTTAATCACTATGCTACTCTCCCCAGTATTCTTAACCTCACTGCGGTCACCATAAAGACTAATGAGCTTACTTGCTATGAACCTGATATGATGCAGCTTCTCTCGTACTATCTGAAACTGTTGCGGTGGTATATCTTCTCTATCTAATATCTCCATAGCTGTATCTAGCCAGGTCTGAGCTCCAGTCCTTCTTGCTTCAGTTATATCGTTAGCAAACTTCTCACTCTCACGAACCCATTTATAGATTGTCGATAGTCCAGGCATGTCTTTGCTCTTTGCTATCTTCGTGAGTGGTACTCCAAGCTGGAGTTGTTCCAAAATTTGGTCCGAGTATTTTTCTAACTTCATCATAAGTTTTGTTTTTAAATGGTCTTAAATTCATCATTGCCTTGATCTTACCATCAAAGGTTCTTTGTCCATTGGATAGAGACATACCGCCATGATTTTTACAACGATACTTGCCTGACTTCATCAAGTTCCCCTTAGCTCTACATTGAACCGTAAAGTTACTTCTGCGTGTCATGCTCTCACAATAAATCTTGTGTAAGGGCCTTCCAACCATTTGATATTATGTTTTGATTTGTGGTAAATACAAAGCTATTGCAAAGTATATAGAATTAGTTTCATATTCGAGGTAACTTGGCAAGTAATTTTTCATCAATACAAATACGCATCCTTAGCAGTCTTATTATGTTCATATATCTTTTCTTTGCAGTGTGTCGTGAGCAACGTAAGATGTTCTTACCAATCCAATGCCAAGGTGCTCCATAGCATCTAGCCCATACTAGTTTTCTTTCTTCAACACTCATCAATGGATTTAAATAGAATAAGCAATACTCATAGGTTCTAATCTCATTACTTGATGCTGCTATTCTGATCTCTTGTTTACTCCAAGCATGATGGTCCGATTTTTCATGTACTACATCAAACTTCATTGAGTTAGCTCCCTTTTTAAAGACTGCTGGAAGCTTCTTGTCAGTGTCATAGGCTGTTTGAAACAAATCTATCACTTGTATTGAACTTATGCTCATTGCTTACCTAACTTTGGTAGTTCTTTTGGCCACTCAATCTCACCTTCAATGAGCTGTCTCCAAAACTCTTCGTGATTGCCCTTAGATTTCATCTCTACAAAGAACTTATCTTTCAGTAGTTGGTCCGACTTTCTAAGACGTTTCCCCCCCCTTATATCTTTAACAGCATTTCTGTATGGCAAGCTAAGATTCTTCCCCAGGTGAGACGTTAGAGACGACAACCTTGTCGTCTCCTTAGTCTTAGATATATTCTTAGATACTCTAGTATATTTAGGTTTACTAATACTGGACAGATTTGGCGTCTCTTGATGTAACAATCCTAGGTGCACAAAATAATCACAGCTACTCCGCAATCGTTTCCTGGAGATAAAGTTCTTATCACACAGCTCTTTAATGCAACGCACTATGGTTCTCTTGCTTAAGCTCAGGTCCTTAGCCATAGTCCCTTGGCGGCAGTACACTCGTTTGTGCCTGGCCATAAATTCCTCCAGGTAGAGATATACAACCTTAGCTTGTGGTGTAACGTCAGCTCTGATGAAGCTGCCCCAGTTCACTGAATAACCTCAATGGGTGTCAATGCTGTTAGTGGTACTTTATAAAAAGGTGGTCTGCTTCCAACTTGAGTTTGCCATTCTTGTTTCTTGCCGTCAGCTCCCTTGATATATCCCAGGACCTCATACCTCGTTAATGAATGACACAACACCAGGATGTAGAAGTAGTCCGAGTTCATGTTCTCACGCATGATTAAATAGTTGGTGTTTTTACTTCTATCAATCTTGTGATGCATTTGACATTTGACCTCGATGTTTTTACCGATGTCAGCTGCACTAAAAGTGTTTACAGAATGACTGTAATAACGATTTAGAGCACTGCTACAGGCCATTTCGGAAGCTGCTGATACAACTTGCCAGCCAATATCTTCTATGGGGTTAAAAACGACTCCGTATGCATCTTTGTGTTCAAATGCAATGGACTGTGATTTACGCAATATGCCAGTAGAAGCTGCTGCAAAAAACTCATACCATTTTAAATCAATTATCATATTTACAACCAAGCTCCATACAAATTAGTTCTATGTTTTCTCGTGCTATTTTAATTTCGGTCCACTGATCTTCTAAAATAAAAAATACTTGACCTAAGTGATAGCTGTAGATCAAGACACCAATAATTAATGCAAAATGAAATAGGATTAAATACCATCCAACCAAATTCATCATCGGGATCCATCTTTACCATCCACTAATGTTGTTATTGTTTGACACCAATCTTTTGGAATAGCTGTTATTCTTGAGGTGCCATTATCTTGAGGTACAAAGTCAGCTATTAAAGTTATTTGTTTATCAGTTTCATCCAGGATCCAACCAACAGACACCACAGCTGCTAGTTTATGTTTTTTAGCTTTATGTAATTCTATCCATCCAGTTTCATGGTCCTGAGCATCGTTCCAAGTAATTTTTACCAACCGAGAATCAGCCAGGTTAAATTTCTTTTTACTTACCATGCTGTCCTTGTTGTTCTTGCCATTGTTTTACAAAATCATTTGCAGTGACAGCTCCATCAGTTAGGTGTTCGATTTTTATCAGCATTTCTACTGACGGGAACCTTCTGGACCTTAGCCATTTGTTCACTGAACTGGGTGATACAGTTTGTAGCTTCTGTTTAAGCTCTTTTTGGCCAATTTTCTGTAGATCACACCACTTTGATAAGTACATTCTATATTAGTATCAATAGATCAAATAAATCAAAGTCACTAAATATAGAATATTATATAATTATTTAGACATTATAGATCTATTAAGATATAAAAAATCACAGCCAAAATAGACTATGATAAACAAATTATTATGAGAGGAAAAATATAGAATGAACGCAAAGCCAATAACACTTCACATGGGAGATGGGTTCTTAATGAAGCCAGTATTAAAGGTAAGAGATATACCTATAGATGAAATTTTTACCAAGTACAGTAAGGGTAGTAAGAAGTGGTACACCCGTGAACATTTATCAAGAATTGTAAATGGTAGACGGCCAATACCAGTAGAGCTGGCTAAAGACATTGCCGAAACTTATGATTTTAGTTGGACTGAATTTTACCAAGTTGATGAAAGTCGTGTAAAGCTGGTAGATGCCATTCCTTGTAAAACCCATGATATGCGTATCGTATTTAAACCCACTGGAACCAAGGTTTATTGCCCCACTGAATTTATTAAAAGCCATTATGCAGTTGCACCTGGTGAGGATAATTCACAATTTTTCTTTGCTAATTACATTCCATCAGTGCATTTGTTTTCCAAACAATCAATAGATCCAACTTTAAGTAATTTAAAAGATTCTATGATGTTTCCAATTATGCTTAAAACAAAAAACAAAGATTTTTTCTGTGGCATGTTGTGTGGATTAAGTGTCCCAATTGGAAAAACTGAACCATTGTTGTACATTGGAGATATACAAAACACACGTTATGTAACCATAGAACACAAAGACGTTACCAATTTATATCACATGGATTTTATTATTATAAAACCAAAATACATCGTCTAATTCTATAAAATATTTCCTTTCCTTCAGAAAATACCACTAATATTTAGGCCTAATAAGTCTAAATGTGGTATTTGATAATGCTAACAATTATCAAGCATATCCTCAATAATTACATACAATGTATATTACAATTATATTGCAATGTGATTTAATTTATCTAATGTGATTTTTTATCTTGCCTTTTTTTAGCAAATCAATTTAATTAGTTCACATGAGTCAAAAAATTAAAACAGAATCATTAGAAGATATTTTAGGAATAGTACCTCCTGAATTTTTAGAATTTGGATTAGATCATTACAGTCCTACGCAAATGAATATGCCATTGGCACTATGGGCTTACAAATATGTTGCTTTGGACCAAGATAAAAGACGTAATTTAAAAACTAATGTTAATATGTTTTTTGGTACCGTTATTGGCAGCATTACACAAATGATGTTTTGTGATGAGATTTGGACCTACAGTAGTAACAAGGTAGAAAACAATAACAAAATGTCGATGGATCAAGCCCTGGAGACTTTAAACGATGAGATTAGAGCTTATGCCCCCTGGGATCAAAAAGATCGTGAAAAGTTTGAAGCTATAAAACACCTTGCTCCCGCTTATTTAAAAAATTCATACGATGGTTTTAAAAGCATTGATTTAAAAACAACAAAAAATTTTAAAGTTACCGCTGAAAGAAACGTTACTTTACCGTTAGCTCATATTAATATGCTGGGCCGCATCGATGGTGAAGATGAACTTAAATTTATTGAACAGAAATGTAAGCTGCCTAAATTAAATGCTGTTAAGAAAGATGGCACTAGGTCTGTTAGTACCGTTAAGATTCCTGAAATTCCACAAATTGAGCACTGCCGACAAACCAGCTTCTACCATTTTGCAAGTGGCCAAAAACGACCCTTCTTACTTTATGTAAACGACAAAGAACATAAAATCTTTGATTCAAGTAATTGTGATTTGTTAACAGCTGATGCAATGGCCGAGCACATGGAGTTTTACAGACAACAAGCACGACTTAGAGATAGACACATTATTAACAGTAAAGGTTCTGTAAAAAGATTACTGAGCTTTATGAACCCCGATTTTGAACATGCTTTTTATTGGGATTTAGGTGAGGAACAGCTGGCTACGGCAAAAGAAGCATACAAACAAGCACACGACTTATAGGAGGGTTATGGCACAATTAACATCAGCAGATAAAATTCTACAAAACGCTATTAACGAATTATCAATTAAACAAGAACAGCTTTCAATTTCATTAAAAGGTAAAAAATACCTTGAAGTTGGTCCTCGAATACAAATGTTAAGAAAACATTTTGGCACCAGGGCATCCTTAAATGCAGAAATATTAGAAAACAATGCCAACAGAGTAGTAATGAAAGCATCTCTGTTTATAGATGGTAATTTAGTTGCTACTGGCACCGCAGAAGAATTTAGAGCTGTTGGTCCAGTCAATAAAACATCCGCATTAGAAAATTGTGAAACAAGCAGCTGGGGCAGATGCCTAGCTAATCTTGGTTTATCCAATGACAAGATTTCCTCAGCTGAGGAATTGGCAAATGCTATCAGAGATAGTGAGCTGCTGCAAAAGTCAGGACAAGTACATACTGGTACCGTACTTAATACTGAAACGGTCACTTATGATAGTGTGATTCTACGATTAGATAATGCCAGTCATACTGAGTCGTTGAAAGCTGTCGTAAGTGAACCATTAACTAAAGAATTTTTAAAAGGACTAGAAGCGGGAGATCCTGAGAAATTTTCTACATTTGTAAAACACTTCCGTGCAATCGAGATAGAACTCAAGAAAGGTAAAACTAAAAAATGAATAGTAAATATATAAAACTAGGTTTTGGAAAAGTATATCCAAACACAAAAGCTAACGATAAAAGTCCTGACATTGGAGGCCCTATTACAATGGGTACAGCTGATGCAGAAGGTAATATTTCACAAGCAAACATCTGGAATGAAGCCAGGGTTTCAATGTGGAAACAAGAAGACGGATCTTACACACTGCAAATTACTAAAGATACTGATGCAAAGCCAGCTGTCGCAGCTGCTCCAGTGCCTAGTAATGAAGTGGATGACGAAATACCGTTTTAATCTTTATGGGGCTGAGTGTTTTGCATTAATAGTGATTTCTTTTCGTTAAATCCTTAGCCCCACCCAGGAGTATTATGAATTATTTTTCACCATTTGGCTGGATAATTTTAGCCACCGTTTTATTAACCATAGTGATTGTGAGCACATTATGAACGACTTAATTAACAAACCTAATCATTACATAGAAAATAAAGAACTTGAAACTATAGAGGTAATACAAAATGAGTTGAGCCACGATGAATACATTGGTTATTTGAAAGGTTCAATTATGAAATATTTATCCAGGGCTGGTAAAAAAGGGGACATCCTTCCATGCTTATACAAAGCTCGATGGTTTCTTAATAAACTTATAGGATTATTTGAATGACAGAAAAACAAAAAAATGTTTTAGACTTTATAAAAAAGTGGTTAAAAGAATTTGGCTATGGACCTTCTCAAAAAGAAGTTGCAGAAGCTATTGGAGTAAACCAAAGCACGGCTCGTACGCATATTAACCAACTTATTGAACGTGGATTCTTAAAACGACAGCTTGGTAAAAGCAGATCTTTGGAGGTATTATGAGTAATAGCAATCCTGAACAGTTTGAAATTAAAGCTAACAGACGACCATTGGTTAGGCAGCCACTTTATCATAACGGTCAAAAAATATATTTAGAAATACAATTAGATCCTGAAACAGCAGAGTTAAGAGTTGTAAAGCCCTGGCCTGAAATGAAAGAAGGAACAGAGCTGTACTCAATGATTGTTGAAGCTGGTTATGATATTACTGCCCAGTTAGATTCGTACCCTGATCCAATGGAAGCTCTTGCAGTATTAAAAAGTCGCACCATGAGACGAGCTGACGGTTCACCAATAACAATAAGAGGTGCCATCATAGATTATTTAAATAAGGATCCGTACTTGGATCAGTGAGTTGTAAAATACAATTGGAGTGTGACTTGTGTCACAAGAAATTTAATCCATTTTACAGCAATATAAAATTTACCTGGGAATATGACTGTAGCGGCATAGAACGCATATTTTGTCTACTTTGCACAACAAAAAACGCACAGAGAGCCACGAGGATTAAAAAAAAGAGGGCACCCAACACACTAGGTACCCCCCAATTTGACCAAAAAGTGGCTTAATTAGTAGATAGTTTTAATGTTTGTCCTATCTCATTGCTAAAGCTATCAACAGTATTATCCCACTTACCAGCTTGTTTAAACTTATGACCATACTGTTTAAGAGTAAAATCAAACGAGTGGTGACCTAAAAAGATAGGTATCTCTTTCACTGACACCAAGCCTTTAACGTTCCATTCAATCAACATACTAGCGTAGAAGTGTCTAAACCCATGGATCCCTCCACAATCTAAATCATGCAGCTTCTTCATGTCTTTGTAATTCCTATACACTTTGCTATAATTTAAAAAGGTACCATCAAATCCAAACACCAAATCTTTATGACTATCTTCATCGGCTTGCCATTGCAGTAATGCTTTTTTCAATTGTGTCATAAGTGGCACTTCTCGTTTACTATTATGGGTCTTTAATCTAGGAGATAAAGCTTTTAACTCATCATCATAAATATTTCTTACCCATACCTGATCCTCTTCATACTTAACATTGTCCCAGGTTAACCCAGCAACTTCTGAAAACCTTAAACCAGTGGTACTCATAAAGAGATATAGCAGCTGATAAAATTTTGGAGAATGAAGCACCATCTTTTGTACATCTTCAACTGATGGTATTTCTATTTCAGGTTTTGGATCTTTACGTTTGTGAGTGAAATCAGTACATGGATTAAAGTCAATCCATGGATCTATCGGCTGATTTTTTGCATCCGTACCTGGATCCATACATTGTGTAATCATCATATTAAATACACTGCATACTTTTTGGACTGATGCATCACTATATTTTTTAATTTGCATGTCCCTGGCTAAATCTTTTATAGTATGAAACTTAGTATGTTTCACCAGTCTATTGGCAATGACACTATTTTTTATATGGCCACATCTATTAATGATAGCTTGAAGTGATCTCTTTTTTAAACCACCGTCAGGTGTCTCATGTTGCTCCGTTTTTTTCTCAATCAACAGATCACAACCTTCAGCAATTGTCTTTTTACTAAAGACTGAGCCAAGTGATTTCTGTTTCTTTTTGTTGCGGATCGTTATGACAAATTCCTGAGCTGCTTCCAAGGCAGCTTTCTTAGGATTTGATTGATTTTTATATTGAGTATGCGGATTAAATATCTTGGTCAGGTCCTTACCTTGATAGGTAGTGACAACCCGATAGATTTCGAATCCGTTTTTGGTAAAGGTTTGTACACCTGGACCAGTTTTGTTAGTGGCTTTTATCATTTTATAAGTCTCCGATCTGTTGAATAAACATTTTGATATATAACACCGCCAGGATTACCGTTAGCAATCCAAGTGATGGTAGAATGAAATAATAAAGTAGAGCTTCCATTAGGCAGTCCTCTTTATAAATTCATCCAGGGCATTATCAGGGAAGCCAAGAGCTGCTTTATACTCAGCTCTAGTATATTCAGACTCCTCCCAGGTGTTGCCGTTGGCTATGCACTTATCACCTTGCTTGCCAGTCAAGTGATATAGTCTTCCGTTTTTTGGTTTGTCTATCAAATTAGTACCTTCCTGTTGAGATTATTAATTTTGCTTTGTTTATGAATTGATTGGCTTGGACAGCGTGGCCCATTTGCATCTCTTCCTGGGCATCAGATAAGATACCCATAAGATATGTAACCTCAGCCCCTTCATAGCGGCTTTTGATTTTGTCATAGTCGTCTAAGACATCTTGTTTCTCCATGCCAAACGTTTTGATTTGTTTTTCTATATCTGTCATTTAATTGCTTTCTGCTAATTGTTTTAGTTTGTCTTGGCCTGGTATTAACCAAAGCTTATCTTTTTTAATTCCGAGTAAAAAATTGCCACAACAATTGCTCACTTCATAACCAATAAAGTCATAAGTAATTATTGGATAAAAATAATCTTTGCTGCCGTGGGGGCCAACGAAGTAGGCATCCTTCACACCCAATGTGTTTATGTTGTCCCATTCATTCATTGCTAGGACCTCAGCTTGTCTCCAATCATTGTCCTGGACTGGCTCACATGCATCGGTCATACCATTGAAGCTGCTTTTGTTTTTGATGTATAAGTTGTGTCTTGCATATCTAATAAATGCCTTGACTGTACTTCTAGTTATTTTTTTCATTTGTTACCTTTCGTTATTTGTTTAGTGTGTTGAGATATTTTAATTCAGCCACGTCTGATATGAACGGGATGTCCGCATCGGCTAATTGTTGTAAACCTGAAGCTGGAATCTTATCAATCATCTTGTCCAACTTACGAGCATTGGCTGGTGTGATTGTTTTGTTTCTCATAATCTCATATTCTGTTTTTAGTTTTGTAAGTTGTTGGTCAGTGAATTGATACTGTGTCATGTCGTTACCTTTCGTTATTTTTTTGGGGGGGTTTTTTTTGTCGTATGTGATCTTTAATCTCACAATGTTTATATGGGGTACAGAACGTATTCTGTCAAGTACGACATGGGGAACGGGAACGGGTTTATATAATAAACGTTGAAATACTGGGAAAAATTAGTTAAAAAAAAATAATGTTTTTTTATGTTTTTTGTGATTTGGAGGGGTTTTTTGTGTCAGAATGACATCGGCTGAAGGATTTGCAGTCTGCTTGTATATGGGTGATTTACAAAAGTATTTGATAATATGCTTAAAAAATATTTTGAAATGTGTGGTACGAAACGACCACGAGAACGGGAAGTGTTTTTATTTTATTAAAGTTTTGATACAAACTGTATCATAAGATATGAGTACGACATGGCCTAGTGGCGGAGTGGTTACGCATCAGACTGCAAATCTGAGTACATCGGTTCAATTCCGATCTAGGCCTCCAGGTCATTACGAATATGTTTTGTAAAGCATGTAGTCTCTTGGCGTGCATCATGGCATAAGTATCTTTTGTAGATACCATTGTATTCTTCAAGGACCCAGCCTTTATCATTCCGCCAAATCTCTTTATTACATTCTTTACATTTGCCAAGTAAAGCATCCTTGACTGGACGCATTAGTTGAGTAGTGGATTATTCTGAGAAACTTTTAGTTCATTAATACTCA
>CEWQ01007927.1_pt1 | contig 16988 bp, 7 predicted proteins | sample 531161 | NCBI WGS metagenome assembly CEWQ01 (sample SAMEA2621548, study PRJEB7988) | marine metagenome | isolation source: saline water (ENVO:00002010), including | reverse complement strand
TTGTGTTTAAGAACATTATAGCACCAACAGAATTGTTTAACCAATCTAATAGATTACTTACTATTCTAGAACCACCTATTGGTCTATTAGAACCAGATTTCATTCTAGCTATTTGATCTCTTAATGCTTCTACATAATTAGAACCATAAGCAGCTTCCATTTTGTTTAAATTTTTTTCAGAAAATATAATATCAATGTTTTCTTGCCATTCAGCCAAATAACCTTTTCTATTAACTTTGTTTATTTCGTTTATTATATCTGAAGTTATAGTTCCGGCTAACCAATTTTTACCAGGCTTTGGAAAATCTTTACCTTTTTGTATATTAATTAATTCATTAGCAAACATGCTTAATTCTTCGTTGCTATCAACAAAATCATTTAATTCTTTTAAATCTGCTTTAGAAAGACCAGGAATTGTCATGCCTTGTCTAGTCCACACCGCTACTCTAGCAGCTTGACCAAAAGTAAATCCACCAATTCCAGTTTGTTTAGATAAAGATTTAGGTAATGTTTTTAAGTTTCTTTTTAAAGCTTTATAATCATTTGCAGCTGCTATTTTAGCTTCTGTTACCGCAAGTTCAGCTCTGTTATAAGGATCTATTAAATTATCTTTATAAAATTGAAACTGAGCATCTCCTACTTTACCTTTACCTAGTGTTTTGTATAATAAACCTACAAAATCTTCAGCAGATGGTGTTGTTAAAAAAGTACGTTTTCCTTTATTGGCTCCAACAGTTTGAGCTTTTGCTTTAGAAAATTCTTTATAAGTTTTTATGCCTGTAGAACTTTCTAGTATATCATTAAATATTTTATCAAAAGTTTGTTGTTTTCTTAAAGAAGGTTTAGCTCTTTCTGCTATTACTTCTTTATTTAATTCACCTAGTTCATAAACTTGTTGTTGAGTTGTAGAATTTTTATTTATTAAATCACTTATTTTACTGTTATTTATAGCGGCTTTTCTTAATGATGGTTTAGAATTGTTGTTTATTTTTAAACCAGACGGTGTGATTCCAAATTTATCAAAAACAGTAACATTGTCTGCTAGCATTATATTAGAAGGATCTATGCCTCCTCTAGTGTTTGCTACGTTTAAGTTAAAATACCTAGCCCATATGTTATCAGTAATTTTCCAACCTTCTGGAGTCATAGCTGTATAATTAAAAGGATCGCCATTTGGTTTTGTTCCTTTTAGTTTTTTATCATCAATATCAGCTATAGCTCCTTGAAAATAGTTTTTAGTTATTCCTTTAAAATCTTTATCTATTTTTCCAGCAAAAGCCGAGTTAAATAAATACTTAGCAACCAAACTAGCTGGCATAGTATGTTCTTCAACTATTCCAGTTTCTGTATTTAAAGCATAAAACTTAACAGGAGCTGAGGTTCTTACAAAATGAGCCATACCTTGACTAGTGCTACCTAATAAAGCTATAATAAAAGATGCGTTTTTAGGATCTTTTTTCATTAAAGTTTCAAAAACTTTAAACACGTCTTTTAATCCATCTAACTTAGCTTGTTGTTTATTTTTAAAAGCTTTAGTGTTAAATTCTTTTTTAAATTTAGTGCTTACTTTTCCATTTTTTCCACCAGTTACATATGTTTGTCTAGTTGATGCTTGTGAAACATTGCTATTTGAATCGCCAAATACTACTTTTTCTAACAAAATACCTAATTCACCAAGACTTCCGTCTTTTTTTGTTATTCCTGATTCAAAAAAGAAATTTCTATTTGCAGCACTTTTTCCTGCATTAGCAAAAGTTCCATTAGTAAAAAATTCTTTAGGAAGCAAAGGCGCTAAAACATCTCTTACCCATATTTGCATTTCTGCAACGTCATTTTTGTTTTTAGAATCTAAATACTTTACATCTATTGTTTTCGCTAAATATTTCCATCTTTTATTTTCAGCAGCAAGTTCATCTGCATTTTTAACAAACGATTGATCTTCGATAAATTCATTTATTCTTGCGCTAGCCATTGCTCTGCTTTTACCAGCGGCAACGTCTTGTTTAGTTTTTAAATCTAAATCAATGTCTGATCTAACTATTTCATTTGTGACTAATCTACCAAATAAGCTTGCTATACCTTTTAGAGCTTGAGCTTGTGATGATCTAGCTGAAAAACCCTCTTGTTTTTTACCATCAATAATTCCAAACGCTTCTAAAAAGCTAGCTTTATCAATGTTATTATTAAGCTTCTGCGTGGCAAGTCCAGCTCCTTTTTTGTTCCTAGCTTGTTTAGTATAAAAAGCGTCTAACAATCCTTTAGGAACTCCAGTTGAAGTTCCAATTAATTTATCGCTAGCTGCTTCTAGTACAGCTCCTTCAGGTAATAATTTTAATAACCTGTCAGCATTTTTGTTTACAAATTGTTGAATAGCTGTAGCATCTGCTTTTGATAAATTAGATTTAGGATCAATTAGCTTTTTCACTGGTATGCCTATTTCTTCTGCTATAATCTCTGGAGCTAAATTACCTAACTTTTTAAATGTTAAATCTTTAGGGTTAATATCTTCTATTTTAGAAGCAATTTCTTTTTTAATCTTATTTTTTGCGTCTGGAGATAAAAATGAACTTGGTTGGATTTTCTTTCGAAGTGGTTTAGTTTTTATTTCTAATTCTGATTCTTCGGCAGTTATGTTTTTAGCTTCAGTTACGTCAGTAGTAAATTCTTCTCCTAAAACTCTTTTTGAAGCTTCTATAGCTCTAGCGGGTAAAAAAGTATTAATATAAGCAGCTACACTTTTGTTTTTAGAAGGATCATACTCTCTAATCAAATCTAATATACCTCTTTTACCAGTTTCAATTTCGTCAGTTAACAACTGTCTGTCAAAACCAGGGGCTTGACTTCTTGATTCTACTATTCTATTTGTTATTGGTTTAAATTCTTCTATAATGTCAAAGGCGCCGTCAGCTCCGCTTTTTTCATATATTTTTTGCACTTTATTAGAAGCATCAATTTGAGTTTGTCTTTTGCTTTCTTTGCTTACAATTTCTTCTATTTCTTTTTCTTCTTTTTTATCTAAATTTTGATCAATTAAACCTTGTTTGCTTATTTCAGCAGCATTATCTACTAATTCACCTTTAGCTCCTTCGTTAGCTATTTTTAATTGACTTTCTGTAAAACCTTTACCAGACTCTATAGTTTTATTATAATTAACTAAAAAATCTAGCACATCAGAACCTTTGTCAAATCTAATATTTAATGGTTGCTTAGCTTCTCCAAAAACTTTTGTTATTAATTTTCCTAAAAAAGTTAATTTCTTTGGAGTAAGAACTATTTTACCTTTACTTAAAGCTTCACTAGTAAAGTTCATGACTTCTTCCATAACTTCAGGCGTAGCAATACCTGCTTCTATATATTGATCTACTCTTCTCTGTACCTCTGGATCATTTATAACAACGTCAGGATTGTTTTCTAGTTCACTTAATAATGAAGTTCCAAATGATACCGCCACATCTGGGTTTCCTTTTAAAGTTTGACTCCAAAAAGGATGTAATATCTCGTGTTGATCAGTAGTATATACATTATCTTCAGCGGCAACTTGATCGTTTATTATTATTATTTTCTTAGGACCATCATAGCCTTCAACATCAGACATGTCAATAGCTTGACCATACCCAGCAGAGCTTTGAGGTTTACCACCTTGATCTTTTAGTTCTTGAACTCTAGCATCAATAGACTCTTGATCTTGATAAGTTTCAAATTCATTACCTAATTGTTCAGCCATTGCTTTTGCTCCTTTTCTTGATTTTGATTTTTCAAGTTCAGGTTTAACTATTTCTGCTAATTTCTTTTTATTTTTGTCTATTATTTTGTTTATAGGTTCATGAAAGTTTTCATTAACTCTTTTCTTTTTGATTTCTAAATCTTGAATTTTTTGTAGCAATTTTGCTGACTCTAATTGCGTTTCTGAACTTACTGTCGATGGTATTTTGCTTGACTGATTATATACAGCTTTAACATCAAACAATAAATCACCTAATTCTTGTTGAGTAATTTCTTCATTTGCAACCATTTGATTTCCTAAAGTTTCAAAAGTAGATAAATCTTGACCAATAGAATATAAATTCTGTAGTTGTTGTTGAGCATTAGGTTTACTTCCAGAAATATTAACATTTGCAAAAGCAGATCCAGCGCCAAAAGATAATAAACTAGTATTCACAAAATCAGCTCTTGAATATTCTTCATCTAAAAAATTAGAACTTGACAAGTTATTTATAAAAGGATTTAATCCTAAAACCATACCACCTTCTTGTAAGTTTTCTTGAAGAAACTCTTGTGATCCAGCTCCTAATGTTTTTGTAACACCAGCTTTAGTAGGTTTTAAACCTTTCATTTTGTCTATAATAACTTTGCTAAAACCTCCAGTTCCTTTTTTCTTGTAACCATTAATAGCTTTGCTTATTAAATTATTTTGACCAAGAGCTTTGTTAAAGTTCTTCATGTACGTTGATGTTGGTGCAAATAAACTAGTTACACCATACCAAGTACCTCCTAATAAACCAGCTGTTTTAGAAAGTTCATCAGCTTCGTCCATGCTTATACCAGCTTTTATAGCTTGATTATAGGTATCTTTTCTAGTACTTACGTATCCAGACATACTATAGTAGGCAAAAGCATTTTTTGTTGCAACTGGCATCTTTACAACGCTAGTAAGTTTAGCTATTTTAGGTACAAATTTTAAAAGTCTTCCTCCGCCGTATATAGTTGACAAATCAAACGCCATTGTTCCAGTTGTTGCAGCCATCATTTCCGCGCCACCAGCTGCGCTAAAATCTGATCCTTTTTCTTTACTTTGTTCTAACGCTTCTGATATTTTTTTTAATTCTTTTTCAGTTTTACTTCCTAATATTGTTTTATTAGTGGTATCATATATCATACCATCTTTATTTTTTAAATAACTAACTCCATCAACATCAGCAGTAACTCCTTCAACGTACATGTATCTTACATCTTGACTACCTTCTTCTGCCGCTTGCCTGTTGTCTAGATTTCTAGCAATACTAACATCAGCTCCTAAAAGTTGCCACATGCTTAGTGCTATATCTTCTGCTTGGCCGTAGTAACCTTTTAAAAATTTACTAGCACTATCAGCTAATAATCCTTCACTACTTCCTTCTTCTTGTATTTCTAATATTTTTTTATCAGTTAAAACTTGGTTATCTTTGTTTGATTGCGTTAGATTAGGAAACATTCTTTCTTTATAAGATTTAATCTTATTAGGATTTACAATTGGAAAATTACTTGTTCCGTATTTTTGTTTTAAATTTTGTTTAGCTATTTCTTTTGCTTCAACAATAGAGTCAATGTTTTTAAATTTTTCAGGATTGTTTTTTATATAATTAACGTATATCTTGTCGTTATTTTTTTCATTTGTTTCATTTAAAAATAAACTTAAATAATTATCTAAAATTGATTCTTCTTCTATTTGTAGTTTATTATAATCTTCTTCGCTTAAACTTGCTTTATTCATCTCGTCTCCATAAGATCCTTGCATTAAGTTTTGAGCATAATCATTTGCTAATCCTTTAGATTTTAAATAACCTAAAAATTCATTTTTATTTTCTTCACCTAATGTTTCTTCTAAAGCTCCAAGATTATAAGCTGGGTTTAAAATTTGATCATCTGATAAGTTTTGAAAATTTCCTTTTGATACCTCTAAACTAATAGAATCATTAGCAAATTCACTATATTTGTTTGAAGTTGTTAGATTATTTTCAAATATAAAAGTGTTTAGCTTTTCGTCAAAAGTCTGTTTTATTTGAGGTAATACAATACCTTGTTCTTCTATGTATTCAGTTTTAAACTTTTTGTAGAAACTTTCATTATTTAATAAGTCTGAAGCACCGCTGCTCATTAGTTTTTTTCTAAACTCTTTGTTGATTTGTTTTTCTAATTCAACTTGATTTGACTTTAATAATAAATTTTCTTTAACTTTTTGTACACTTTCTGGGTTTAATTCTAAATTAAAATCAAAGTCTTTTTTAAAATCTTGTTGTTTTAGATATTTGTCATAATCAAAATGTCCAAACTCTGAAGCAATGGCTAAATTTCCCTTGCTTTTTTTGTCTTCATATGTTTTCCAATCATCTTCAGAATCTGTTGGCTTATAGTAATACACACCATTTTGGTCATACTTATAGTCAAATTTGTTTTTAGTTATAACTTCTTCTGGTTCAGCTATTGCAACAAATTTTTCACGTTGTTTTTGTCTTTTATCATATTCGTCTTTAGACAAATTTTTATCAATAGCAAATGCATCTATTCTTTGATTTAATGCATCAAATACTTGATCTGAATATTCCGATGAACCATCTTCCGATTGTGATTCCGTAACTTCTGTCTCTTCGGGTGCCACAATTTCCTGACCCACATCCGCACCCGTTGGTGGTAGATCGTTTAAATTTCCCTCTTGTACAGTTTCTGTAACTTCTTCAACTTCTTCAGTCTCAGGATTATCTAACTCCCATTGAGCAATTAAGCCTTGCCATTTATCAGCAGGAATATTGTCCTGTGCTAAGCTTTTTATGTAGTCTTCTTTTGTCATTTAATTTAATTTTGTTTATTAGCTCCCATAACTTTATCAACTTTAGCTTGTCTTCCTTCTTCTAAATCAAAAACAGCTGCATCTTTTTCTACGCTAGGAAATTTATTTGTTAAAAATTGTTTTAAATAATTGTCAATAAAATATAGTTTATATTTTTCAGCAAACATTTCTTTCTTGTTCTGATCTAATGGTAAGTCTTTTTGATATGACCAAGATTGTTCAGCCGCATTAGCATCTTGCGTCATTTGATCATCTTCTTCCATGCTAGTTTGTTTGGCTAAGAATACGTTCCAAGCAGCAACAGCTTCTTGTTCTGCAGACAATAAACCAGCAACCTCAGCATTTATAAAAGGATTGATTTTTCTTTCAATTTTATCCATATCATATCTAAGAACATTTCTTCCTTTACCTCCGCCAATATCTATAATTTCATAATCAGGTTGTCCATTAAATTTAACTATAAATTGTTCTGATATTTTAGCGCTTGCGGATAGTTTTTTATTTTCGCCTACCATGTCTGGCGTAAACAATTGAGACTCTACTAATAGCTCACTCATTCCTAGATTTATATCTGGAGTTTGAACAACCATAGATGTATCTGATTCTAAAAGACTAGATAAAGCTGAACTGTTAATAACTAGAGGAGACTCAAACAAAGGTCCAGTAAATGTTATCTCTTGATTTCCGCCATCTAATAAAGCTAACTCTATCATGTATCCATCAGTTTTAGAAAATCCAGGTTTTTCAGTCATGATGCAATTAGCAACCATAAAGCCAAAGTAATTATTAGGATCATAGTTAGGAGTTTCTACAGCAGACAGCTCACTCATTATATCTCCTAAAAACTCTAGTGATACTTCAGGAGCAGCTAAAAGTGTATTAAGTTCTCTGTTAACATCAATGCAATCACCACATTTACCTTGTTCTACCATTGTTTTTAATCTAGCGTAATGTTTACCAGCAAATTGATAAGTGTTATCTAAAATTCTAAATTCAACATCAACGTTAGAAGCTATATAACCAGGAGCATAGGCCATATTATCGCTTTTTAATATTTGTTGTATTAAAAGATTTATTTGAATATTTTTGTTTTCCATGTTTTATTTTTTAGCTGTCGTCATCGTTGCCAAAAGCAGAGCCAGCAACGCTAGCAAGTCCACTTATTGCTCCGGTAATAGCTCGAGTTTGATCGGCACCAGCTTGAGCAGCTATACCTTGTTGATTATCCATCTGAGATTGAAGTCTATTTAATTGCATCATTTCTCTATTTTCAGTTTGTCCAAATACAAATGACTTACCTTGAGCGTCAAGACCTTGCATTCTTTTTTCTTCACTTATTTTAGCGTCTTGCAATCTTTGTTCTCCTTGTGCTCTCTTGTCTTCATTAGCTTTTTCTTGTTGTTCTATACCAGCTGCAACTCCTTTTTTACTTGCTAAAGCTGCTTGAGCTAAAGCCGTTGCTCCACCTGAACCTCCACCAGTTTGTCTTAGCGTATCTAAGGTGTTTGCTAGAGCTTGATCTGTTTCTTCTATTTGTATTTGAGTAGCTGCGGTAGCGACGCCTAGATTAGCCATAGGGTTACTCATCATGTCGCTTAAGTTTTCTGCTCCTTCATAAGGATTTATTATCTCTTGTCTATTAGCCTCTAGTTGAGCCATCTTAGCGTTCATTTTTTTAAGCTGTTTTTTAGCTTGTCTAGCGGCTCTTTTTGCTTTTCGCGCGCCTATGATACCGCCTATAACTTGAGTTGCGCCACCTATTATTGCTCCTATTGCCATTTATTTATTTTTTAATTAATTTTTTAATATCCATTGTTAGCTATATATTCTGAACTTACAGCGAATAATTCTTTTTCACCACCTGGATTTGTTATTGTATCAGTTGAAATTGTAACAGTAGCATAGAAGCCTTTTATTCCAGCCATAGATGTACCAAAAGTAATTTCTCCTGGTCCTGCTGAGCTATTGTTTATTAAATTAGATACATATAAGTTTTCTTTTCTATCAAAACCTCCTTGATAAAAAGGTCTTACAACTACCGCTGTTCCAGTTAATGGATTTGGAGTAGTAGAATCATATCTACCTTCAACATAGCTATAAATAAAAGCAACCGTGTCTTCGTTGTTTATCCAGTTTGAATTACTAAAGTTTAAGTTTCTTCCAGTAGTATCTGAAACAAAACTATTTATCTGCCAACCGCTAGTTCCTTCATAAGAAACTGTTTTAAAGTTCTTAGATGATCCAACGTTCGGATTAAATATAAAAGTTATAGATGTGGCTACTGCTGTTGTATTGTAAAAAACATTTCTAGTTCCAGAAGGAGAGTAATGTTGATATAATTTACCTAAATTCAAACTATAAAATTGATTACCTAAGCTAAACATTTGATCTGGTTTGTAACTAAAGAAACTAGTCCATCCTTTAACAAGTTCGTCATAAACCAATGTATTGTAACCGGCTTGTGCAGGTGGAGAAATAACATCATTATTTGGATCTTGAGTTGATACAACATATTGTTTGTTATAAATGTCATAACCTCCTATTATTTTACCTTGAACACCAGCTACTGTTAAACTACCTAACGTGTCTCGAAAATAATCTATCATGTTTGCACTAGATATTTCACTTAAACCTGAACCAGAAAGTTTCATTATAACATTATTGTTTCTATCAGAAAAATACTTATCTTGACCGTATATAGCAAAACTAGTAGGATCTGTGCTTATTCCATATTTACCAATAAAAGGTTGTATTGCTCCAATAACTAAATTAGAACTTGTAACTGTTCCACCACCTTCAGCAGAATAAATAGCATCTTTGTCTATTAATGCTCTGCTTACTTTTAATTCTTGAAATATAGTTAAGTTAGTGTTTTCAGCATGTAATTTTTGAATTGATCCATTAGCTGGACTAACAGATTTAATTATATTATCTGCTACTGAAAATACATTTGTATTGTTAATGCCTGTTCTAGAATTAAATATACCAGAGTATATTAGAGAGTTTCCTCTTCTAGTTCCATTAGGTTCTTCTTCAACTAAATAAGCCTTAGCGCCAAAAGAAACAGAAGTATTATTATAACCACCATTTATTCTTGACTCTTCTATAACCCAATCTTTTTCTACATTAGCTCCAGGACGAGGATAACCTCCTTTTGCTTGAGGTATTCCCATAGAACCATTCCACACAGGTATGTTACCATATCCAGGTGATGGCGTTATTTGCGCCTTGTTAACTTTCTTAAGAAGGAATGTATTGAAATATTTAACTTCTATTACCGCCGCCATATATATTATTATTACTTATTTTTTTTCATTTTTAACCGTTACAGTTATTATTTAAATCTGGATTGTTTAATGCTAGTTGAACAAACCCAGCAGAACCAACAAGACCAGCCTGTGTTATTGAAGTATCCCTTGCGCATACGTATGTAGCTCCATTTAAACTTCCTGGATCTGTATCTGTAAAAGTTGTATTGGCAGTTCCACCGCCACAATCAGTATAGTTACCTGATATAGTGTTTCCTGTATTTTGATAAGTAAACTTATAAGTGTAACAAGGATCTCTTTCTATTATTAAACTAAAACTACTAGTCGCAGATAAACCACCAGCGTCAGTTAAAGTAGCTACAATAGCATAAGTGCCATCTACCATACTGTTAGGTGGATCACCACCTGCAAAAAATAATTTAATTACCCAATAAGCATTTACTTTTGATTGAGTAAACGTTACTTGATTGCTTCCACCGCTCGCGTATTGTACTCCGTCTTTTATAACACTTAAAGACCATGCTAAATCTCTCCAAGCTACATCAGGAGCTGGATTAGTGCCAATAGTAATAGCACCATTTTGTCCTTGTACATCTTCAATAAATCCAGTTTGAACTCCACCTTGCGCGCCACTTGTTCCTACTACGTAAGTTACTGTTGACGGTGTTGCAAATATACTTGGTACTATATTTAATAACGCAACAGGTTGTCTAGTTATAGTAGATTCTATAATAGGTTCTCCAGTTGCTGAGCTGTAATTTACTACAAAAGTAAAAGCATAAGTTTGCAATGTTGCGTTTTGCGTACTATAAAATAAATAACTATTTAGTTTAACATTGTACGTACCATCTAAGTCGTCAACTAAACTAAAAGTGCTTGATACGTCGTTGCCTGCTACATCTACAACGCCTGTTAATTGTAATTGAGGTGGTGTTTGTGTGCCATCATAAACGATATTATTACCAAATTGGTCTACTATATTAAAATCAGCAGAAAGTATTTCACTGTTAATAGTTAAAGCCTCAGTAAATGTACTAGCATTAAAACCACTCAAAGCAACTCCGTCAGTTGTTCCTCCTAATATAGCTTGATTAAGTTGTGTTATTAAACCTTCACTTGTTGTTTCCCAGAATATATCTAATTCAGAGTCTACGCCGTCTGTTTCCATAACAGCCAGTTGAGGCATAGTAATAAAACCTAAGCTAGGTAAAGGATTAGTTGGTGAGAAAGTTAATATATCATCAGTAGTTGTGCCTTCTAAGTTGTTACTAAACGTTAGCTTCCAAACTCCTGAATTTCCAACGCTACCAGTAACAGTAGTCCCAGGTGGAACTCCGTTTCCACTTACTATTTGACCTATAAAAATACTGTTTGTTACGGCAGGATTACCACCAGCTGGAAACTGTGGCTGAACGCTGCTTATAGTTATGTTTATTTCATCTAAAGCTCCAGCGCCTGTTTGACTAACATCTACAACTGCCGTTGTTATAACAGCGACAACTCCAATCTTTTTAGAAGGAGTGTTTAATCTAGCTATTAAAGGATTAGAAATAACATTGTAAAATTCTGAGCTAGCAACATAATTTGAAGTAGCTACACCGTCGAAAAGAGATGTATCTGTTCCTATTACACTAACTACAGGTGAAATATTACCAGGATAGTATTGTGTATTGTTTAAATTAACAACTAAGCTTGGAAGGTTCTCTACTCTACCATGTAAAGTTATACTACTTCTAAATTGCTTTTGCTCTGGTCCTACTAATGATAAATCTCTAGGAACTTTATTTATATTATCTCCTATAAGAACAAAATGTGATGTTTTACCTAGTTCTTTTGTAGGATCTTGAGGATAAGAAGCCATTATACCTGGTAGATAAACATTATAATATTCTTGTTCTTGTTGTTTTACAACTACTTTATAAGAGTACCAACCTAAAGGATTATAATCTAAACTGTCTTTGTCTCCATTATAAATACCTGTTGATGATCCTGATATCGGGCTATTGAATAATAGCTTTAATGAATTACCTGGAAACGTATTTGCATCAACTTGGTTAGATAAATAACTTGAAAAAACTGTAGAACCTAAATATTGTTCATTGTTAAAGCTAGTAGAACTATCAGTTTCAGATAATATAACAGTTGAAGATCTTCCAAATTTATCTGATAATACTATACCAACTTGGTAATTTCTATTTTGTTTAAGTGATGAGTTAGGATATTCTATTTCGCTAGTAGTATAAGCTACAGCGTTAGGAGATGTAAATGTTATAATAGAACCTAATGGGATAACCGCAGTGGTAGCTGCACTTAATTTTACGCCTGTTGAAACAAAACTGCCCACAACAGTACCGGTTGGTATTGCGCCTGCTACATTAGAAGTTACAAGATAGCCATTTTGTATAACCCCTACAACAGTGTTTATATCTATAGCAGTAGCTCCACTGGCTGCTTGTGAACTAGGTGTAGTTGTTCCGCTACCTAAATTAAATGTAGACTTAGGACTAACGGCAACGTTGTAATCAATAGTGGAAGGTGGATTATGTTTGTCTATAAAATTACCATAAACAATTCTATTGCTTATTACTTCTTGTGACAATGCTCTTACAGGTACTTTGTCGTATGTTCTTGTTGTCTCACTTGATGGTAAAACTTTATAAGGTTTTGTAGATTGGTATTCGTACTCATAAAGATTAGTAGCTGTCTTAGCTTGAACTCTGTTTATAGATACGCTTTCAATAATGTTTATAATATTAGACTCAGATTCTTTATATAAAATGTCTATTTCTTCTACTTTTAAAACACTTTGCATGTCAGCAGATGTATAAGGTAAAGGTATTCTAAGTATTATTTTGTTTACCTTGTTTTCCATAAAACCTACAACAGTACTTCTGTACGTGTCTGCTTCATCTTCTATATCAAGAGGTGGACTTCCGTCGACAGTGTAATTATCAAGAGCGTTTAACTGGTTAAGCTTATACATGAAATAGCCATCTTGCTTAGGTATAAAACATTCTTGAGTAAAAGGTGACATGATAGAGTATTGACCATCTATAAATTTATATCTATAAGCAAATCTTACAAATCTATCTCTTAGATAATCTTTATCTCCATTATAATCTGCGTTATAGTATGGATTAAAACTAAATACAATTTCTTCAGTAGCAGAATCTAAAGCAAAAGTTAAATTTCCACTAAGACCTATTGTCCAAAAAGTAGCTGCAGTGCTGGTTGTGCTTGAATAATTAACTGTTAGACCTGTATCTGTAATAACACCTGTAGCTTTATTTTTTTTAGCAACTGTAACTCCCGCGATACCGCCTGCTCCACCTTGTGAATTAACTATGTCTCCTATAAAACCGGCTTTTAAAACCTGAAACGTTTGAGCACCACTAGCTGCATTTGCATTTAAAGCACCTAAACCTCCATTAGGATAAAACTCACTAACAACATCGTACATTGTAGTTTCATACTTATTAGCAATTGAAGACTCTTTGTAAAGTTGTATTGATTGATAAGGGTTATATTTAGCTACAGATATTTGATCTTCTATATTATAGTAATTAGGATCAGTACTAGGTTGAGAACCTGGGTTAGCTAAATCAACATTTATAACTCTAGGTTGATTTCTGTTATCTGTAAAATATAATAAGTTTTCTAGTATATTAACTCCTGTTATTGGAAAAGCTGTAGAAAAATTTAAAAACCTTCCAACAACTAAAACCGTAGCAGTATCATTTAAAGCATTATAAACAATTATGTTGTTTTTTGCTGCCGCCGGATAATCTAAAGTAGAAGATTTGTTGTTAGTTAGAAATACAAAAACTCTACTGTTTACTTCATCTACGCAATAGCCTATAGAAACAAAATCAGTAACGTTGGTTAATGCTCTAAAGTCACTAGCTACTGAATTACCTAAAACATTTTCTAAAGCTCCTACGTTAGCTCCTTCAGATCTACTAACCTGAGCGTTCATTGCGTTTCTGTATTCGTTAGCCTTTAAAAGTCGATCGTCAAGATCTTTATTCATTTTACCGGTAACAAAACTATTGGTTACTTTTGCCATTAAATTTTAGTGTTTAATCCATTTAGATTGACCTCTCATCACTTGAACTATTTCATCAAGTTTAATATTAGATAATCTTATTTTAGCATTTCTAAGTGCTGCTCTTCTGTCTTTCTTAAATCTAGCAACCATACCTTCTGGAGTACCAGATCTATTTGCTAGTAAATTATAAGATATACTCATATACATCGCCTCCTCTGCCATTTTAGGTACTCTAGTATCTAAGTCGTAAGCAAGACCATCTGAGATGTATTCTAGCACTATAAGTTTGTTTGCTAAATTGCTAGAAAATGTAAATTTACCTTCTCTTTCGTTTATACCAAACCAACCATTTACGTTAGAGTATTGTGGGTCTAATCCATATAGTCTTCCCCAGTTCCAAGGACCAGATCCAAAATCATTACCATAAACATCGTAAGCTAAGTTATCAGAAATATTTAAAGCTTCATTGTTTAATAATCTATTAGCGTTTGTTTCTCTCCATCTTTCTACTGTTATCGATGTTCCTTCTAAATCTTCACCAAAATTATCTTGCGTAGGAATACCTTGGCCATCTTGTAAGAGGTTTTCGTAAGGGTTTATAGTTATGTTATTATTAGGATATAAAGGTCTTTTAACTCCGTTTATGTCTATCCAAGATAAATGAACATAGTTAACATAGTCTTGCGGCATTACTAATGATAAACTTGCTGGGATAGTAAGCTCTTGTGATTTAATACTTTTTAAAGTGTCATAGCTAAACTCTTGTAGTGATCTTTTTGCAAAGAAAAGTACATCAGATTTTTTAGCATTTTGAATTATTTTACCATCACCAACATAACCAACCATATAGTTATTTATAATGTCGTTTAGTTTTACGTATTGATAACCTGCATAATTTTCTTCAACAGCATCTCCTAAAGCTTGCTCAGGTATAGTATTAGCGTACTTTCCACCGTCTAGTATTTTTAATTGTACAACTATAAATAAGTTATTAGCTGGATTTGCATTAAACGTTATAGCGTTATTAGCAACATTGTATTGTAATAAGTATTCAGACCAACTACCAGGAAAACCAGTAGTGCTAGTGTATATTTTAAAGTTATTTAATGCGTAATTTTGATTAGCAGGATTCCATGAGTTAGCATCAGTAAAAACTAAATCAGTATTGAAAGTAGTTGTGATTGTTAACGCAGCTCCTGTTCCTCTAAAGCCTTGTGAGCCTTGATAGTACTGTTGATTTGTTTCTGTTATTAAACCCATGTTTTATTAAGATTTTTCGTTAGCTTCTACTTCTTGCACTTCAGCAGAGGCAGTTTGTATTATTGTTGGGTCATTTATTATAATGCCACAGTATTTTAATATATTCATTATTATATTTGTTTGCTCTGATGTATCTAGTTCAAAATTAGTAGAGCTAGCAGCATTAAATAAATATTGACCTAAACTACCAGTAGTAAAACCCCATACTGGAGAACTAGGTTTAAATATAACGTTGATGTTTAAAGCGTTTGGTTGTGGACTAACTTTTATAAGTACTGAGTTATTTGGTCCGGTTGAAGTTGTGCATAAAGGATATTGCACTGTAGGAGCTGTCAATGTAGATCTTGTGACTTTAGAGAAATCACTTTGACTAGCCAATTGAGTTATTGAATCATATTGAGGATTCGTTGTATTATATGTAGAAATTATTTCACCTAATTTGTATATTGTACCTGTGCCAGTATATTCCCATCCGAGAACTGCTGCGGCAGCATTATAAGTAAAACTTGCACTTCTTTCAAAAGGATATATCTTATAAGCAGAGTCTTTAAACATGTTAAAAAACTCAGTATCATTTTGTTGATTATTTTGATTGTATCTGTTTAATTGATTACCATCTGGAAAATATGAGTTATATATTTCTTCTTGCACTTGAACGGCAAGACTATTAAACTCGGCTGGAGTTACATAACCTCTTTGTTCTTTGTTTAATATGTACAAGACTGTTGTGTATACTGTGTTTATATTTACCATTTATATTTATTTTTATACTAATAAGGCGGCCGAAACCGCCTATATATAGTATCACTTGTTTTTATAGCTTTTTATCTATAGATTTATAAATTTCCACGCCTTCATCCGTTTTTAAGAATGCAGCAAATGCTGAGTAAGGGTTTTCATCAAATGGAACATTCATTAACTTTCTGTTATTTGTTCCCCAATGGAAAGTTCTTTGATCTCCAGATAAACTTATTATGCCAGCTTCTCTAGCTTTTATCGCAAAATTTCTAAGCTGTACATTTTCATCATTAGCTAAGCTAATAAACATACTTGCGTTATTTTTTGCAAATAATAATAAATCTCTTTTAATTTCTTTAGAGCTCATACTATTTACTTCAGAACCTTTTTCAACTCTTAATATTGCTTCAGCATGATCAATTTCTATCGCTCTAGCAGCATTCATAGCATCAATTTGTAAATCTAAATCTTGCAATTCATCTATAGCTTCTTCAATAGCACTATACTCTTCGTATATTCTATTTTTTAAAGGATGATATATTGAAAGTAATTTTTGTAGATTTTGTAAATTTTTAGGAACTTTTAAAAAACCGTCTCTAAAAATAATATGACCCATTGTACATTCTCCTTTTTGTTCATCTACTAAAGGTGAATCTTGATTAGTAGCGTACTTTAATTCTCTTTGTTTACCTGATTTTTCATCAAAATATAAAAGAGCATGTTTCTTAGTATGCTTACCTGGAATTGTTAAAGTCAAAGGAGATTTATTTCCTTTTAAATAATAAACTCTATCTTTTATTTCCCAACTTGGTTTAGTTGGTTGTGGTGCTACTTTTGTAGCTACCGGTTGAGTTGCAACCTCAATAATTTCTGCTTTAGCTTGTTTAGCCATAATATAATATAATTAAATAGTTTATAAATAATAACCACCCTGCCCGAAGACAGGGATAATTATTAAGATTTGGATATTATAATCCTTGGAATAAAACGAAGTTGTTAGCAGCTTGCGTTACTAAACATCTTTCAGACAGGAAGTTAACCTGCATAGCATCCAGAGTTGAAGTCATTGCTCCTCCAGCTCCACCAGTTAACCATGATTTCATTCTTCTGTCGTCACCTTGAGAAGCTC